>Ga0182012_10000097_pt1 | contig 92225 bp, 80 predicted proteins | sample 612S2SmetaG_FD_120486 | JGI IMG/M metagenome (GOLD analysis project Ga0182012, IMG submission 120486) | Permafrost microbial communities from Stordalen Mire, Sweden - 612S2S metaG | ecosystem: Environmental > Terrestrial > Soil > Wetlands > Permafrost | place: Sweden: Stordalen | collected... | reverse complement strand
GCTCCACGCTTCCTTCAGACCCCACCTCACGATGACGCCCTTGCGCTTCGCTATCACTTCTCCTCCATCAGGATGTGAAGGGGACTTACACCCCCAAGCTGTCAAACATGCTCGGCGTACAACTAAAAGGCTGCGGATCACTCCGCAGCCTTTTCCCTTTATTCCCCGTCCTTCGTCCATTTGGATTACCATGCATACTACCGATGGTATGAACATGCCTGCTACCCGAAAGCCGGCCCGAAAGATCAAGCGGAGCTTCAGCATTTCCCCCGAATCGCATGCCTTCATCCGTAGATCGCAGAAGGAGCGCCGGACCCGTTCCGAATCCGAAACCCTTGATGCCCTTCTCTCCGAATTAATGACGATCCGCCGGCAGCATCTCCTCGACAGCGCCTGGACGGACTACTACGACTCCCTCAGCAGCGACGAAACAGACGAACAGCGCGCCTGGGGAGCTTTCGCTGAATCTCAGTCTGTCGAAGGCGTACGCTCGCGATGACCGCCACCCAGCGATTCCCTCTCCGCGGCGAAATCTGGTGGACCAACTTCCATACCGATCCCCCGGAGAAAGGCCGACGACCCGTCATCGTGGTTTCCCCCGATGCCCGCAACCGTCACGAGCGTGCCACCACCGTTTTGGTAATCCCGCTTTCTACCGCGGTTCATAAGCTGGCGCCCGCTCATATGCTGCTGCGTGCCGGAGAGACAGGACTGCGCATGGACTGCGCTGCCCAGGCCGACAACATCGCCGTCGTCCTGCGATCCAGCTTGCGCGAACCCGGAGCCGGACAGCGCGCCCTCTCCCCTACTAAGATTCGCCAACTCGCCTCCCTCGCACGACTGGCCATGGGCTGTCCGGAAATGCCGGTTCCCGAAATCCCTGCATAGTTCTGCTTCGCACTTCATCGCAGCCCCGCTGTAAAGGGCCTCACTTCACCCGCCGCCCCACCCTACCAAATGTGAATCCGCTCCTCCGGCGTCAAATAAAGCGCCTGCCCAGGCTGCACATCGAACGCCGGGTACCACCCATCCACATTCCGCACCGTGTCCGCCCTGAACTGCGCCGGAGCATGCGGATCGGCTACCACCTGCTGCCGCAGCGCCGCCTCTCGCGCCTTTGAAGCCCAGTTCTGCCCAAACGCCAAAAAGAATTCCTGATCCCCCGTCAGCCCTTCCACCATCGGCGCCGGCTTACCGTCGAGCGATGCATGGTACGCGTCGAACGAATCGATCAACCCCGCCACATCCGCAATATCCTCGCCCAGCGTCTGCCGCCCATTCACATGCACATCCGGAAACGGCATATACGCGTCGTACTGCGCAGCCAGCCGTCCCGTTACTTCCTTAAAGTGCGCCAGGTCCGCTGGCGTCCACCAGTTTCGCACCCGCCCCTTCGAATCGAACGCTGCCCCCTCGGAATCGAACGTGTGCGAAATCTCATGTCCGATCACCGCTCCGATCGCCCCATAGTTAAACGCATCGGGTGCCTGCGGATCGTAAAACGGCGGCTGCAATATCGCCGCCGGAAAATTCAATCCGTTGTCCAGCGGCAGATTCACCGCATTCACCGTCTGTGGCTCCATGCACCACTCCTTCCGATCCACTGGCTTCCCGATACGCCCCACCTGGTAGTGGTAATCGAACAGCCCCGCTCGCATCAGATTCCCAATCAGATCGTCGCGCCTGATCTCCAGCCCCGCATAGCTCCGCCAGCTCTCCGGATAACCAATCCCCACCTGCAGCGTGCCCAGTTTCGCGATCGCTTCCGCCTTCGTCGAAGCCGCCAGCCACGTGTTCGCCTCCAGCCTCTGCCGAAATGTGGCGATCAGGTTCGCGACCAGCGCCTGAACTTTGGCCTTTTCCTCCGCGGAAAAATACTGCTCCGCATAAATCTTTCCCACCGCATCGCCCAGCACCGTGTTCACCACCCGAATGCCACGCTGTTCCCGCGGCCGCTGCGCCTGCGCCCCCTGCAGTGTCTTCTGAAAAAATTCGAAGCTCTCATCGGCGAACTTCCCCGGCAAATCCGCGCCATACTGTTCAATCAGGTGATACCGCAGGTAATCCTTCCACGTCTCGATCGGCGTCGACGCCACCAGCGCCGCCTCTCCCGCAAACGCCGTCGGCTGCCACACGATGAACGACTTCTGGTGCTCCAGTCCCGCCCCCCTGAAATACTCTTTCCAGTCCAGACCCGGAGCTTTCGCCGCGAAATCCGACGCGCCCCACGGATTGTTCGCCTTCTCGATATTCTCGCTGTCGGCCAGTGATACATGCGCTTGCGCGATCGCCGTCTCCAGCCCAAATACCCGCGCCGCCCGCTCCTCGGCCTCGTCGAACCCCGCCAGCCGCAACATCCTCGCCATATGCGCCTGATACTTCGCCCGAATTTCCTTCATATGCGCGTTGTCGCTTACGTAATACTCGCGGTTCGGCAGCACCACCCCGCCCTGCATCAGATACGCCGTGTAATGATCTGGATCGTTAAAGCTCGCCGCCACCCACAGCCCAAACAAATTCGCCGTGTGAAAATTTGTGGCGTTCAGCGCGTCTGTATCGGCCCGCAGCGTCCCACCAAGAGCTCGCGCCAGATCCTCGCGCGTCTTAATCCCCGCAATCTCGTCCAGCTTCTCCTTCAGCGGCGTCGTCCCCGCCGTCTCGATCGCGTCCGTGTCCATATACGAGTGGTACAGGTCCGCAATCAACCGTTGCTCGCTGCCCGGCGCGGCCTCCGCTTTCTCCGCGCCCTCAATAATCCCCGCCACCCGCTTGTCCGTCCGGTCCGCAACAATCGCGAACCCGCCCACCGACGAACGATCCGCCGGAATCTCCGTGCGCTTCACCCATTCCCCGTTTGCATAGAGAAAGAAGTTATCGCCCGGCTTCACCGCGTGGTCGATATTCCCCAGCACCACTCCATGCTGTTCGCTCGATTGCGCGCTGGTTTGAGCAGGAAGGCTGAGAGTCAGTCCAAACAACAGAGAGCACGCCACAATTCCCGAAAATTTCATGCCCCCGATTCTATTCGCTCACGTCCTTCCTGCGCTTCTTACTCCACCCGAGTAGCCGTCAGCTCCACCTGCAACTTTCCCTTATCGTCCAGATCGTCCGACGAGAAAACTACCGTCGGCTTCCCAATCGGAATCAGCACCGCTGAGTCCCACTTGTTCTGCCGAATCACCGGATCGTTCCCCACCGTGCCCGTAGTCGTATTGGCCTGCGGGGCAAGGCTGCTCACCTCCGCCGTCAGGGAAAATCCAAGTTTGTCTCCGGCCTCCTTCACCTGACGCACATCGACGCTCACGCCCACATCGACGTACTGGAACTGCGTCGACCCATCGTGCGTGCCGGTCGCTATCGGAATCCTCGACCCCGTGCGTATCTGCTGCGTGGCCCCGCGCCCCGTCACAATGGTTGCAAAATAGCTCCGCGAGTTCGCCACCTTGCCCGCCTCGTTTAGTTCTTCCAGCGTGAAATTGAGCCGGTAATAATGCTCGGGTTCCTTCGTTGAGCCCGAATCGGCTCCCTGTCCCATCGCGCAAACCGGCCCCATCGCCATCGCCAGAATGCCCACCACAAGCGCAAATCTCTTCATAAGTCCTCCACCCTCTCCTTACGTACGTCCTATTCCCTGCTCCCCACTCCCTGTTCCCTATTGCCTGTTGTCTACTCCCTGCTTTTGTCTTCCAGAGGCTCAATCTTCAACTCGGCGATCACGATTGGATCCCCCAAATGCTTCTCGGCCTCGACCACCTCTCGCTTCGCGGCTGGCGAAGCCTGCGCCGCAAACCCGACCAGCGCCCGCTCCTGAGCGCTCAACGGCCTCGGCGTCGGAAACACCTCCATCTTCGGCAAAGTTGTCATTATGAATTGCAGCGGATCCAGCGAAGATCCTCGCGTTTCGCTTGACCCTCCACGAATCCCGGGTGCCCCACCCTTTCCTGACGCGCCGTTCGTCTGGAACGGGCGGGATTCCACTGTGCTCACACCGGCAGGAATCCCCGGCGCCCTCGGCAACCAGGCAATCTCCGCAACCTGCGGCCCACGCATCAACCGCGCTCCTACCGCGACCGCCGCCAACAAACACACCACCGCCGGCGCCATGACTGCCCAAATCCAGATCCGCCTCCGACCCTCAATCTCCCGCGCCCGCGCCATCACCCGCCCGATGGTAACCCGGGTCTCCGGAACTTCAGCTTCACCCACATAACTCCGCAGCGCAGCATCCATCAGCTCCTCAACGCGCTCATCGCTCCGCATAACGCCGCTCCTCCATCGCCGCGATCTTCTCCCGCAGCACCTGCCGCGCCCGCATCAGCCGCGTCCGCACCGTCCCCTCGGCAATCCCCATCGCCGCCGCAATCTCCCGCGAATTCATCTCCGCGCTCAGCACCAACGGCTGCCGCAACTCCTCCGGCAAGCTGTCGATCATCCGATGCACCGCCGCCTCCCAGTCCGCCGCTATCGTGAACCCTTCCGGATCCGGTCCGACCGCCGTTAGGTGCTGAATCGCCGACTCGCCAACCTCCAGCTCGTGCCTTTGCGGCGCAGCCGCGCCCGCCTGGACGGCTAGTCCCCGCAACCGATCAACCGCCGCCCGCCACGCCGCCCTCGCCACAAACGCCCGCTCATCCCGCAATCCCCGCCACGCCTTCGACCGAAAAATCTTCAGGAACACCTCCTGCGCCGCGTCCTCCGCATCCTGCGCATGGCGCAGCACTCCCCACGCCACTTTGTAGGCGAACCTCCACTGCCGCTCCATCAGACCTGCGAACTCCGCCTCGTCATCCGTTCGCACGCCTGCGGGCTCCTTGCCTGTTCACTCGCAATGACGGACCGGCACTCTCAACTGTTCACAAATATTTCGACTTCAGACGCGCAGCGTCCTGACGTCGTATTCCGCGAGCCGCCGGTCCGCCGTAATCAGAGTCAGATCCTCGTCCATCGCCTGCGCCACGATCATGCGATCGAACGGGTCGCGATGATGCATCGGCAGCTGCGCCGCCGCCTCCGCCAGTTTCGTCGTCACCACCAGCTCCAGAAAACCCGCACGTGCCGCAAACGCCGCAATAGACCCGCGCATCCGCAGCTTTCCCAGGCTCTGCTTGATCGCCAGCTCCCACGCCGATGCCGCGCTGAAGTACACGGCATCCGCCGCGTCCACCTTCGCGATCACCCCCGCCGGAATCCGCTTCGGTTCGGTATTCAACCAGAACAGCACATTCGAATCCAGCAGATATTGGCCCCTCACTCCGCTGTCTCGCCGTCTGTCAGAAGGTCAAGAGGAATGTCATCCTCAAAATCCGGCGCAACATAGGTCACGCCCATCAGATTCCGTCCGAACGCCGCAGACCGCCGCCGCCCTTTCCCCCTCGGCAAAGAAACCAGCCGCGCCATCGGCTTACCCGCCTTGGCGATCACGATCTCCTCCCCCTCCGCGGCCCGCTCCACCAGCTCGGAAAGATGCGTCTTCGCCTCATATAAGTTAATCGGCTTCGCCATACTCAGAGTCTGCGCCATCCAACATGGTTGGTCAAGTTGGTCAATCCGCGCCCCTCTTTCCGAATTCCACGGTCTCCCGCTCGATCCTCGCTCGCCGTTAGCTCGATCCTCGCTCGCGTCTAGCTCGCCCGCAGCTCCCCGTGCCTTTCCCCTTGCCTCCGCCCGCGCTCTCCGCTAAGCTGGCGCGAAACGCCTATCTTCATTGCCCGAGGTGATCCATGGACCCACACACCATGCACATGTTCGCCGCCATGATGGCGATCTTCCCGATCTTTTTCCTGGTCTTTGTCGTCCTTTTCACGATTCCCTACTGGTTCATCTTCAAAAAAGCCGGCTTCTCGCCCTGGCTCAGCCTTCTCATGCTCATTCCCCTCATTAACATCGTTATGCTCTACGTGCTCGCTTTCAGCGAGTGGGGAGTCGTTCCCGTCAGCCAGCCGACTTACATCCCGCCGCGCGTCTGATGTCTTTCATCCACCCAGCTGCGCATGGGTGACGTATCGCAGCCCAGCCTCTTTCGCCGATTCGACGGGATCCGTCATACCGGAAGCTTCGCTTCTCTCCGAGCCCTCGCAATATGTGCTCAGTTGGATGTGAACCCACAGCGTGACGCGGGCTTCTGCGGCCGCCCTCCGCCTGACGAGCCTCAGCCCGGTTCAGACTTCGCACGCAAGCCACGCATGGCGTGGCCTCGCGAGTTCAGCCTCGACGTTCCAGCCTCGACGTTATAGTTAGCACCATGCGCCTCCACCCCATCCCCGCCGCAGCCGCAGCGGCCCTCCTTACCCTCGCGCCAGCCTTCCCGCAATCACAAACTCCCGCCCACGCCGCCCAGGCCTTCACCAACGCCCACCGCGAAGACCTCATCCGCCAGTTCTCCGGCTTCCTCTCCATCCCCAACGTAGCCGCCACTCCCGACGGCCTCCGCCGCAACGCTGCCTTCCTCCTTGACCAGCTCCGCCAGCGCAACATCGACGCCCAGCTCCTCACCATCCCCGATGCCCCCTCCATCGTCTACGCCCACATCGACACCCCCGGCGCCCAGCACACCATCGTCTTCTACGCCCACTACGACGGCCAGCCCGTCACTCCCTCCGAGTGGGACATCCCCACGCCCTTCACGCCCACCCTCCGCACCATCGACGGCGAACCCCGCATCTACGCCCGCTCCGCCGGAGACGACAAGGCCGCCATCTTCGCGCAACTCACCGCCATCGACGCCCTCCGCGCCGCCAACATCCCCTTCCACGCCAATATCCGTTTCGTCTGGGAAGGCGAAGAAGAAGCAGGCTCGCCCCACCTCGAGCAAATCCTTAACGCCAACGCGGCCCTCATCGGCGGCGACGTCTGGCTTATCTGCGACGGCCCAGTCGACCAGTCCGGCGCGCAGACCGTCGTCTTCGGCGCGCGCGGCGACACCCACCTTGCCATCACCCTCTATGGCCCGCATCGCGGCCTCCACAGCGGACACTACGGCAACTGGGCGCCCAACCCCGCCATGATGCTCGCCCAGCTCCTCGCCGGCATGAAAGATGAAACCGGCCACGTCCTCATTCCCCACTTCTACGACGGCATCGCGCCCCTTTCCCCCATCGAGAAAGCCGCCCTCGCCCGCGCCCCAGTCAACGACCCCATGCTCATGGACGCCTTCTGGCTCGGCCGCACCGACAACGCCCCCACCCATCTCCTCTCCCTCATCAACGAGCCCTCCCTCAACATCAACGGCATCTCTGCCGGCCAAACAGGAGCCCACGCCGCCAACGTCATCCCGCCCACCGCCACCGCCGACATCGACCTGCGCTTAGTCGTCGGCGTCGACTGGCGCGACCAGCAACAGCGCGTTGTCGACTACGTCCGCTCCCGCGGCTACTTCATCGTCGATACCGAGCCAACCAAAGAAATCCTCACCTCGCACCCCCGCGTGGCCCTCATCGTCCGCGACCCGGCCAGCTACAACGCCGTCCGCACGCCCATGGATCTCCCCATCGCGAAAGAAGTCATCGCCGCCGTCCAATCCGCGGTCACTGAAAGAGCAAGAGGCGCAGATGCCGCCCCTGCCCAGGTCGTCCTCTTGCCAACCATGGGCGGCAGCGTCCCGTTCGAAGTCATGGTGCGAGCCGCCCACACCCACACCATCACCGTCCCCATCGCCAACTACGACGACAACCAGCACGCCGCCAACGAAAACCTCCGCCTCCAGAACCTATGGGACGGCACCCAGACCATGGCCGCCCTCTTGACCCTGCACTAAAGGGAGAAAGGCAATGTATCCGGCGTCGGATCTCAGAGCGCCAGCCAGCCGAGCCGAATGTTGTTGTCCGTGTTGGACAGAATAAGCCGCCCAGGCCGCATCTCACCTGTGCGCGTGAGGAGTACCGCATGTCCCGGCGTTTTCTCTCTTTTCTTTGCTTTCTTTGCTCGTTCGCATTTACTCTCCAGTTCCTGCTTGTAACCGGGTGCGGCAGCGGCGCAGGTTCTGCTGCCGCCAGCAGCGGCAGCGGTTCGGGAAGTGGCGGATCGGGAAGCGGCGGAGGTTCGGGAAGTGGCAGCGGTTCGGGGAGTGGCAACACCAAGGGATGCGGGGGTGCGGGATACGGATATAACAACCAAAATGGATCGATAACCGGCGTTTGGTTGCAAAGCCCGTCTCCAGGTCAGAATCAAGGCAATGTCCAGGTGAATGCGACCGCATATACCTCCAGCGCCATTACGCAGTGGACGGTTTGCCTCGACGGTCAAAACGTCTATCAGACAGACAGCGCTGCGAGTTCCATCTCCCAGGGCATCGATATTCCCACAGGCCAGCATCTTCTCTGGGCCAGCGTGTCCGACGCCGAGAACGATTCCGACAGATCGGAAATCCACTTGATCCAGGTTGGACCCGCAGCGGCGAGCAGCACTGTGCTGCCGACTCCGCCCGCAAACGCAACGGTGCTAACCGAGATGCAGAACGACAACGCCAACTGGACCATCTGCAGCCTCTGTGCGGCGGGCACCAACACCGCCGGCGCTTACTCGATGGATTTTGACCAGAGCCAGCCCTCGCTGAGCGGCAGCAGCCTTGAGATGTATGCCGACGGTCCGCAGTGGAGCAACGTTCTGTTTATGGACCTGATGTTGGGCACCAGTTCCAATTCCCATTTTCTATTTGACTTCTGGGTGTACCATGACCCCGCTGCCGAAGCCCACTTCTGGGCCTCGGAGTTCGATCTCTGGCAGGTTCTCGGTGGCCAGGAGTTCATGATCGGCAGCCAGTGCGACTTCGGAGACGGCTACTGGTCCACCTGGGATAGCCAGGGCGGCGCCTGGGTTCTCAATGGAATCCCTTGTGGGCACTGGTCGGCGGGCTGGCACCACGTGCAGTGGTACTACGAGCGCCTCAATGCCACTCAGTATCGCTACGACACACTCGTGTTCGACGGGCAGGCCTACGGATTCAATCAGACCTGGAACGCCAACTCCACCACCTGGCCGGATATGATCGGCATCCAGTACCAACTGGACCAGGATCCCACCGGCACTCCACTGCACGAATGGGTCGATAAGGTGACTCTGACGGAGTGGTAAGGCGGATAGTTATGTTGTAAGGCTAGGTGGGCACGGCAGTGACCGCGATGATCTGGATCGAGCGGCCAGCCTTCATCTCAGTCGATACACAAACAAAACTGCAAGCGACCTGTGACCCACGTGTGCCCCGCCAGGGTTGTTGCCCCGCAATCCATCAGGAAAATCAACGGAGACGGCCTTCATAGATGGAGCCGTCCCCAAAGAACACACAAAAACGCGGTGGCAGTTAGAAGAGGAACGGAAGCGGCGTGATCCCTTCCACCTGCACTGCCTTCAGTTCGTTGGGGTCGAGGCCCAGAGCCTGAAGAACGGTGGGTGCGACCTGTTGATTGAGAACGTACGTCTTCACATGCTTTGGCGCGAATTCCGGCATGGAGAAGAGCAGCGCGACATGAGTATCGTCCTCATTCAGGCCGCCGTGCTCGGCGATCTTTGACCCGCCTGTGAAGATGACGCCGGTGTTGACTTTGAGGACGATGTCGGGTGTGCGAGGATCGTTCAACGGGCTATTGAATTTTTCCTCGAGTGCCGGGCCTGCGAAAATCTCCTGGATGCCGAGAGTGGCCTGGTTGGCTGGTGTGCTCAGCTCCTGGGCGATCTCTGCGGCTTGCGAAGAGTCGTTCAGCCAGATCAGCGATCCGTCGTCGGAGATGTCAAAGGCCTCGCCGGACGCAATCGTATTGATTAAAGTTGCGGGCTGGCCGCCGCCGATGCCAACCTTCTTGCTCTGATCGATGGGCGACTGGCCATGCTTTGCCCCAATGATGATGAGCGTGTCGTCATAAATGCCGGCATTTTTCAGCGCGCTGACCATCTCCCCAAGAGATGCATCCACGAAGTCCAACTCACTAAGCAGTCCTGGTGAAGGAGTTCCAAGGACGTCCAGATAGCCATTGCCTTTCAGTTTCTCGCCTACGCTGACTGACTGAAAGTTTGTGCCGAACAAAGTTGGGATAGGCGCGCGCCGGGATCCATCGTGCGTGTAGCCCTTGATCTCATTCAGCACCGCCTGAACGTGAGTCTGATCGTAGCACTGGATGTTTTTCAGATCGGTAGTCCAGCCATCGTCGGGAGTGGTGTCGGGCGCGGGCACCGGGGTGCAGCCGGAAAAGGGCAAGGCAACAGGGATCGAGTTGATCTCAGGACCAAAAAGTCATCGACACCGTGGCCGCTCGGACCATTCGTCCATTCATACGCGGGATGCTTGTCGGTCCAGGCCGTGTATCCTCCGTGGGCCTTCACCACTTCAAAGATGGTGTTCACACGGAGATATTCGTGCGGATAGACGGGCGCACAACCACGATCGGGATCGCGCGGCAGAAAATTCGGATCGATGGATCCATAAAGCCTGGTCAGATCCGTGTCGATCGATTCGTCGAACTCCGTGATGGTGCCGATTTGGCCTGGGCACGGACCCCCGGGGGCGCCCACATAAGCGATGTACGGCGTGGTTTGAGCCGGCGGTGAGAGCTTGCGGTTATAGGTGACGTCGTACCAGAACCCGGCAGTCGTCGGCGATCCGCCGGTAACCAAAGCGGAGAGTCCTGGAAAGGAGTCCGACGGCTGGGAGGTGGCGGCGTTGTCGAAGGTAACGCCGTGCGAACTCAGTTGCGCGAGCGTCGACTGAGGGTGGCTGCTGACATAGTTCGTAAGGTCGAGAGCGTGCAAGCCGTCGACACTGATAAGCAGAACATGCCTGACTCTGTGTCTGGAATCGTTGTCCTCGGCCCGCAAAGTTGCACCGATCGTCAGAACGACCAGAAGCAGCGGGAGGCAGCGCACAAGTAAACGCATAGTTGGGCTCCTCGTGGGGAATTGAGGTACCCCGCAATTACCTGCCCTGAGGATGAACCCCGCATGACGGCAGGTTGAAAAAGAGATCAACAATGAGGGTGGCCTGCGGATAGGCAAAATTCACACGGCAAATCCCAACCCAGGAGTTTGCGCTTCGGCATTTTGCTCCTAACCCTCTGGAACGTCACAACGCGGAAAGTGATCGAGCGCGGCGACGGATTCGTCTCAGAGGGCAAACTCGCGCTGACACCCTACGCAACTTTTGCCAAACAAATCCTGAATAAGCTCAATCAAGTACCCTGATCGATCAAGCGCGGAAGGGGCGGCGAAAACGCCAAGCAAAGCGGATTACGGCCGGAAGTTGCAGTTCCGTGGCGCCGATCACACACCTGAAATCGTTACGACCTGTGCTGACGAGGCTAAAATTGCCTTCAATTCCTGGTTACAGACAGAACAGATGGGGGCGGCATGAGAATCAGCACTAAAATGACAACTCAATTAAAGGTTGTCCTGCCCTTCCAGTTTCTCCTGATACCCACCACGTTGGTGCACGGGCAGACCAATCGCACCATTACAATTCGGATGTTTGATAGTAAAACAGGCGCGCCGATTACAAATTCAGAATTCCGGATTTCGTTTCAAGCACTCCCCGACCTATCGAAAATCCCCGGCTTGGATCCCTATTGGATGGAGGGAGGCGAGCGGCACGGTAATCTGGCGATACCGCTTGAGCCAACCGCCACTTCCATCGCGGTACATTCCAGCTATGGACCTGCGAATTGGAACTATGTCAATTGCGATTGCGTAAAGGACCGGCGACCGTACTCAGAGCACTGGTATCTGATCGCTGACATTCTCAAGTCCGGAATAGTGGCTCCAAATCGCTGTAACAAACGCAAGGCCATTGCTAAACCAGGCGAGTTCGTCTTCTTCGTACGCCGGATGACCTTCTGGGAGAAGAGTCACGAATAAAATGGCCGGGGCCGCAATTGGACCGAAATCAATGGCATCCAGCCCCTGGAGCATCTTTGCCTTCGTCCAGTTTGTCATTAAACTTCAGACTTCAGGGATCACAGATACCCACGGCCGCCCCCGGGCCCCTACTACTGCCTACCCCCAAGCCCCCCTAGCTCTTACTATTCCCTACTCCCTACCCCCTGTTTCCGGGAGCCTCGCCCTGATTATTCAGATAGCGTGGTATTTCCTTCGTCCGGGGTGATACAACGAGAGTTAGAGGGAGACGTGGAAGAGCCCTACAACGAAACCAGCACGACGGATCGCGTCTTCACCGGCCAGACCCAGAGCACGACGTCGGGGGATACGATTACCTGTTCCGCAAGTTTCGGCCGGGGATGAATCGAAGTTTCCCAACTGCCGGCCCACCCAGACCGGAGCAGGCATGGACAGATGAGGTCTGGCCCTGTGTGAAAATCGAGCAACTGGCAGATCATCAACCGATGATCCCCGGCGAACCAATTCACTTCAGTAAACGCGGAGGCGACAGGTGAAACGAACCGATAACTTACCAGTGCTCGCGGTACTTACCCTCAGTGTGACGATGCCCGCATTCTCTCAGGCGAGCCAGTCTGACTCCCAAACAATTCAAGCGATTCTCTCCGAGCTTCAGGGCATTCGTAATGATATGCGTCTCACGGCGATTTCCCGGATTCTGTTGACCGAACTGCAAACCCAGCAAACAGTAGTCAATGCAGCGACCGAGCGGACTAACAGAGCACGCCGTGATCTTTCAGACCTGCAAGGCTGAGGAGAAACATGTGTCCGCTGCTCTCGCGGCCTCGCAGGACAAGCTGACCGCTGCAACAGACGCCGCCAAACGAAGGCACTCTCCGAGGCAGTCGATCAGTTTAAGTCTGAGCTGACCGCTCTCAACGCCAGGGAGGAGGGTTCGGTACGAATCTGCGGACAGCAGAAAGCCAGTTGCGCTCGGCACAAGATACGCTGGACGATATTCAGCGGCGATTGGATGAAACCGTGAAGAAACTCCAGCCCGTCGCAGGAATTCGCTGAACCAGCTTTGGAAATCGCGCTGTGCACTACCGGCCTCCCCGACTTTTGCGATTCCCTACTACTGCCTATCCCGCCTCCCTAGCTCTTACTATTCCCTACTGCCTACTGCCTACTCCCTGCCTCGCCGGCCGCAACCCCCGCCCCCGCAGCCAAACCCGCACCCCCACCGCCGCCAAACTAACCACCGCGCACGTCTCCACAAAAACCTTCCCCCCATCCAGCAAATCCGGATGCCCATCCTTTAGCGCAGGGTCCGTCAGAATGCTGTGCACAAACAACAGCGCCGCCGCCGGAAACACCAGGTAGTGCAGATTCCTCCACACCGGCCGCCCGATCCGCGTCCGCAGCAGCGACGACCCAAACACCAGCATCAGCAGATACAGCGCCCCCGCGCCCACCAGGTTCACATTCGGCTGCAGCGGCGAATCCACCGGCCACACAATGTCGTACACGCGAAACCGCGGGCTCTTCACCCACAGCAGCACCACAGGATGAGTCAACGTCAGCGCCACCGCGCAATACGCCGTCCACTGATGCAGCGCGAATACATTGATCCGCCGATGCGGCCAGTTCCTCAGCGGGCTATAGCGCAGCGCCATCAGCAAACCAATCAGCAGATTCGCGGTCGCCGCACCCACCGCCCCCAGCCCCAGGTACGCGCAAAGATCCAGAATCGTCATACCAGTCGCATTAATTTATCCCAACCCGACCCGCGTCGTCGCAACCCAGCCCACCCGACAAAATTTGCCCCGCGCACGATTCGTGTATTCTTCCCATTCAATGCCAACCGGCGCGATCCCCCCGCCGTAACTGCAAGTCCCGTTTCGAAGTTTATCTTCAGGACCTCGGCTTCCAATTCTCCATCATGGAGTGTGCCCGCGTGTTTGGCTCGTCCTCAATCCTCTCCGCATTCTCTTTCCGCCGCTCCGCCTCTTTCGCCGCCGCGCTCGCCATCGCCACCTTGGCCGCATCAGCACAGAAGCACTCCGAAAAGAATCCAGCCCCGCCCGCGACTCCGCCAGCTCCCGCCGCGCAGCCAGCGCCAACACCCGAACCCCCAGGCCCCGCCGGAGGCTTTGACGTTCTCACCCTCCGTCAAATCGGACCCTTCCGCGGCGGACGCGTCGACGCCGTCTGCGGTGTCCCCGGTCAGCCCCTTGTCTACTACTTCGGCGGAACCGGCGGCGGCGTATTCAAAACCATCGACGGCGGCCACAACTGGAAGCCCATCACCGACGGCCACATCAACTTCGGCTCCATCGGCTCCATCGCCGTCGCGCCCTCCGATCCCAACGTCGTCTACGTCGGCACCGGCGAAAGCGCCATCCGCGGTAATGCCTCCCACGGCGACGGCGTTTACAAATCCATGGACGCCGGCCAGACCTGGACCCACATCGGCCTCGAAGACACGCAGCAGATCGGCCAAATCCGCGTCGATCCCCGCGATCCCAATCTCGTCTACGTCGCCGCCCTCGGCCACATGGCCGGGCCCAACGCCGAGCGCGGCGTCTTCCGCTCCAAAGACGGCGGCAAGACCTGGCAAAAAGTCCTTTTCAAATCTGACAAAGCCGGCGCCATCGACCTCGCCATGGACGACACCAATCCTCGCGTCCTCTACGCCAGCTTCTGGCAGGTCGTCCGCAAGCCCTGGACCTTCGAAAGCGGCGGCCCCGACAGCGGCATCTGGAAGTCCACCGATGGCGGCGACACATGGACCGACATCACCGCCAATCAGGGCTTGCCCAAAGGTCCCCTTGGCCGCATTGGCGTTACCGTTTCACCCGCCGACCCACAGCGCGTCTGGGCGCTCATCGAAGCTCAGCAGGGCGGCATCTACCGCTCCGACGACGCCGGAAAAACCTGGTCGAAGCAAAACGGCGACAACTCCATCAAACAGCGCGCCTGGTACTATTCCCAGGTCTTCGCCGATCCCAAAGACGAGAACACCGTCTACGCCGTCAACACCGCCTTCTTCAAATCCACCGACGGCGGCAAGACATTCTCCAGAATTCGTAACCAGCACGGTGACAATCACGATATGTGGATCGCCCCCGAGGATCCCAATCGCTTCATCGAATCCTCCGACGGCGGCGCCCAGATCAGCTTCGACGGCGGCAAAAGCTGGAGCACCGAGGACAATCAGCCCACCGCCCAGTTCTATCGCGTCTCCGTCGACAACGACTTCCCCTACCACATCTATGGCGCGCAGCAGGATAACTCCACCGTCGCCACCCTCAGCCGCGGTAACTCCGGCGCCATCACCACCAGCGACTGGCACGATGTCGGCGGCGGCGAGAGCGGATGGATCGTCTCCGATCCCCTCAATTCCCGCTACGTATACGCCGGCTCCTACGATGGCCTTCTCACCCGTTACGACACCGTCACCGCCTCCGAGCGCGACATCAACGCCTGGCCCGATAACCCCATGGGCTCCGGCGTTGAAGCCATGAAGTATCGCTTCCAGTGGAGCTTCCCCCTCCTCTTCTCGCCCAACGATCCGCACCGCCTCTATGCTGGCGCCAACGTCCTGCTCGCCACCACCGACGAAGGCCAGCACTGGACCGTCATGAGTCCCGACCTCACCCGCAACGACAAATCTAAACAAGGCCCCTCCGGCGGCCCCATCACCAAAGACAACACCGCCGTCGAATACTACGACACCATCTTCGCGATCGACGAATCGCCGCTCAAAGCCGGCGTCATCTGGGTTGGCTCCGACGATGGCCTCATCCACGTCACTCAGGACGACGGCAAATCCTGGCAGAACGTCACACCCAAAGACATGCCGGATTGGATCCGCATCAACTGCATCGCCGCCTCACCCTTCGACCCCGGCACCGCCTACGTCGCCGCGACCATGTATCTCTCCGACGACTTCCATCCCTTCCTCTACAAAACCACCGACTACGGCAAGACCTGGACCAAAATCGTCAGCGGCATCCCCGACGACGACTTCACTCGCGCCATCCGTCCCGATCCTAACCAAAAAGGCCTCCTCTTCGCAGGAACCGAATCGCATCTATATATCTCCTACGACGACGGCGATCACTGGCTTCCCTTCCAGCTCAATCTCCCCGCCGTCCCCGTCACCGACATCGCCTTCCAGAAGCAGCAGGACGACATGATCCTCGCCACCCAGGGCCGCAGCTTCTACGCCCTCGATGACCTGCCGCTGGTTCGCGCCCTCAACCCCGCCAGCTTCCAGCGGTCCTCCGACCTCTTCCTCTTTCCCGTCAAGCGCGCCATTCGCATCGACGGCGACAATGGCTTCAGCCGCCCCAGCCCCAACGAAGGCGCCAATCCCCCCAACGGCGCGGTCATTTACTACTACCTCAAAAGCAAACCTGAAGGCGAGCTCAAGCTCCGCTTTCTCACCGCCGACGGCAAGCTTGTCCGCGAAGTCTCCACCAAGCCCAAAGGCGACCAGGGCGTCGAGGACGAAGACTTCGGCCCCCGCAACACTCCGCTGCCCGCCAAAGCCGGCCTCAACCGCTTCGTCTGGAACCTGCGCTACGAGGATGCGACGGGCTTCCCCGGCCTCCTCATGTGGGATGGCTCGCTCTCCGGCCCCATCGCCACGCCCGGCGACTATAAGGTCGAGCTCGTCGTCAACGGCAAAACCCTCTCGCAGAATTTCACCGTTATCAAGGATCCCCGAGCGCCCACCACCCAGGAAGATTTTGACAAGCAATTGGCTCTCGCCCTTAAGATTCGCGACCGCGTCACCGACGCCAACTCGAGCATCGTCGCCATCCGCGCCGCCAAAGATCAGCTCAAGCCCTATCTTACCGTCTCCAACGACCAGGTAAAAAAGAGCGCCAAAGACCTTACCGATCAGCTGACCACGATCGAAGAGACCATCTATCAGACGAAGCTCAAGGCCGACGAAGATGCCCTCAACTTCCCCATCCGCATCAACAACAAACTTGCCTCAGTAGAAAACGTCGTCGAAGATACCGACGTAGCGCCCACCGCACAGTCCTACGAGGTCTTCGACCAGCTCTCCGCCCAGTTACAAACCCAGCTCAACCAGTTACACAAGATAGAAACCACCGGCATCGCCGACTTCAATAAACTAGTACGCGATCAGAACATCCCCGCCATCACCATCCCCCCAGCTTCCGCAGCCCCCGCAGCAGCCCCAGCCGCACTTTGAACGCACCAACCCAGGCCAATACGGAAACCCAAACCCAGCGAGGAAAGCAGCAACTCCTCAACACATCAAACCAAAACTTTCGGCGAAAGCCCAGGTTCACCCCACAGCAAGAAGCCAACTCTCCGTCCCCCTCAAACGTCAATGCGAAACTATCCGGCCTTCACCCCAAAGTAAGTGCTGCGGACCATTCTGAAACCGGCTCAGTCTCAACCGCGCCAACACCAAAACCCCAAACTCGGCGAAAGCCCAGGTTCACCCCACAGCAAGAAGCCAACTCTCCGTCCACCTCAAACGTCAATGCGAAACCATCCGGCCTTCACCCGAAGTAAGTGCTGCGGACCATTCTGAAACCGGCTCAGTCTCAAACCGCGCCAACGCCAAAACCTCAAACTCGGCGAAAGCCCAGGTTCACCCCACAGCAAGAAGCTAACTCTCCGTCCCCCTCACACGTCAATGCGAAACTATCCGGCCTTCACCCCAAAGTAGTCCTGCGGACCAACCTGACACTCGCTTAGCCTCAACCGCGCCAACACCAAAACCTCAAACTCAGCGAAAGCCCAGGTTCACCCCACAGCAAGAAGTTAACTCTCCGTCCCCCTCAAACATCAATGCGAAACTATCCGGCCTTCACCCCAAGGTAGTGCTGCGGACCATTCTGAAACCGGCTCAGTCTCAAACCGCGCCAACACCAAAACCTCAAACTCGGCGAAAGCCCAGGTACACCCCACAGCAAGAAGCTATCTCTCCGTCCACCCCACACGTCAATGCGAAACTATCCGGCCTTCACCCCAAGGTAGTGCTGCGGACCATTCTGGAACCAATGACTGTTAACAATATTGGCGCGGAATGGCGTTGCGAGCGAAAATCAGGTCAGACGAGGCTGAGCCCGAAAGCTGCGGCGGTCCCCCTGTCAAAGGCTCGAGACCGCCCTGCAATTGTCCAGGTCTTCGATCAGCTACGTGACCAGTTACACACCCATCTCAACCAGTTACACAAGATATGAACAACTGGCATCGCAGACTTCAACAAGTTAGTCCGCGATCAAAACATTCCGGCCATCGCCATCCCCCATCCCCGGCAAATCCAGCAGCCCCATCCAATCCCCTCGCTACCCCCTGACACTGGCAGGAGCCTGACATCGATTCGGGTAGCGATGCATACGCCTTAGGAACGACCCTATACGATGGAACTGTGCAAACAAGGCGGACCTATGCACGCCTTCAACCGCGATCAAGTCACCGCTGCCGTGTGTTCGCCAGCGCCCGCAGGATTGTGCGGGTGTTCTTATTCATCACCTGTCGAAGATACATGGCGATCGCGAACATGAGGACAAGAAAGAACAGGTCGACGCGAAGGATTGAATGCAGCAGCCCCGCCAGGCTCTCCGGCGGGAACATGTGCATGTGCATCCAGATAAAGACGACGATAGCCAGGATGGCCAGCACGCCAACGATGATGCGTGAGGACTGTTCGGACCTGTCGGCTGCTGCAAGGGCTTGCTGGACAAAGGCGAGTTCCGCGTTCGTATTTTTTGAGTCAGGCTGCTGGTTTTCCGGGCTCATGCTGGTTTCCTTTCAGAGGTGAGGTGTTTGCGAAGCGTGTTGACTCCGTAATGGAGCCGCGACTTGACGGTGCCGATCGGAATCTCCAGAATCGCGGCACTTTCTTCGAGTGAGAGGTCGTGCTGATAATGAAGCAGCAGCACAGCCCGGCTGGCGGGCGAGACATGGTCGAGCAGGCTCAGGAAGCCCTCATCCGTTAGCTCGCCAGGGCTGGGGCTGAGGCTGATGAAGAGTTCGGGTGGCGCATCATCGAGAGGCTGCCAAAGGCGCGCTCTCTTCAGATGAGCGAAGGCGATACGCGAAGCGATCCGGAAGGTCCAGGGGCGAAAAACGGCGGGCTCCCGCAGGAACGGGAGCTTGCGGAAAATCTGCAACGAGGTTTCCTGCAGGATGTCGTCTGCCAGGGCCGTGCCCACCAGATGGGTGATGTAGCGCCGCAACGGCGCATAGGCCCCATGAAGGAGCCGCTCGAGGGCCGCACGGTCGCCGCTTTGGGCCAGAAGGACGAGAAGGGTCTGGTCCTCGATTACGGGCTCCTTCGGATCAGCTGGCGTCCTCATGCCTGATAGAGGAGGCTGGCCTGATCAAAGTTCGCTCTGGCGAAAAATAATTTGCAAGTACCTGATCGGGCGGCCCGGATGCGTACCTGCGGAAGGATGCGCGATACCAGGAGAAGCTCCCGACCGTCTGGAAAGTGAGCCCTCTTTTCAGCCCGAAAGCAACTCCCGCGCCACCTTCAAAACCACCGTTTCAACCTGCCGGCCTCGCCTTTTTTCCCCCAGGCTCCTACGGCTTCGCGTCAGGATCCATCAGGTTCAGCCCCGTCTTCTCATCGTGCCTTTTCAACAAAGGCGTCGAATCCACCGTCACCCACACCTCCAGCAGCGGCGAAACATGCCCGCCCAGCACGTGCCCCCCGCGCGTCGTCCCATCCTCCATCGACACCACGCAGTGCATGTGCACCGAAGGCTTCCCGTCGAGCAGCGCAATGTCGCCCACCAGCGAATCCACCTCCACCTGCTGATCAACCGGGATCACGCGATACGCCTTCTTCGACTCGTCGTACCACGCCAGTCGCGCATCATGGAGCCCACCCACCGCCGTCAGGTGCGCACTCTGCACGTGATACTCCTCGGCAAACTGCGTCAGCCCCGCAAAGAACTCATCGCCAGGGTGAAAAATAACCGCAAAATCCCTCTGCCCGCCGTTCTCGTTCACCAGCTTCACCCTCATCCCCGGCGCGGACCCATGTGGCCCAGCGTCAGCCGTCTTCACATACTCCGGTGTGCTCTGCCCGGAAACACAAAGGGACACAGCAATCAGTGCTATCAGGAAAAATGCGGAACGAACCTGTTGTCTCATGGAAAGGCTCCTGCCCTATCGATGCAGAAGCCGCCCCGAAGCTGCGGAAATCAAACCTGCGAAAATGCCCGGCTACTTCACCGAATCCGACTGCGCCGCCAGCTGCCCCGGCATCCCCACCGCCGGTACCAGCATGTCTTCCTTGCGCATCACCAGATTCGTGGCGTTCAGGCTGGCCAGCTCAAACCCATGCCCGTGCGTGATCGCGTCCGTCGGGCACGCCTCCACGCAATACCCGCAAAAAATGCAGCGGTTGTAGTCGATGTTGTAGACCTTCGCGTAACGCTCGGCGCTGGAAATGCGCTTCTCCGCCGTATTCTCCGCCGCCTCGATAAAAATGCAGTTCGAAGGGCAAGCCGCCGCGCACAAAAAGCACGCCACGCACTTCTCCAGGCCGTTCTCGTCCCGCTGCAAAACGTGCGCCCCACGAAAGCGCTCCTGCAGCACCGCTCCACGCGTCGGCCCCTTGCCGTCCGGATAATTCTCAACCTCCGTCGGCTGAAAGATCTCCCGAAACGTAATGCTCATGCCTTTGGCAATGGCCGCCACGTTGCGCACAATCGACATATCGCTAGTATACGAAATCGTCGGCAACGGAATCGCGAACTCCGGACGGCCCCACAATTAAGGCGGAATCTGACCAACCTGGAATCACATCATGATAAAATCTTACTGCGTCTTACCTCGCTGCCGAGGCATCCCCATGGAAACCACCAGGCTCTCCTCGAAAGGTCAAATCGTTCTGCCCCTGTCCATACGGAAGAGCCGCAAGTGGGATCCTGGCACCCGGCTTACAGTCGAGGAAACCGAAGACGGCGTCCTGCTCCGGCCCGCCAAGCCCTTTCCCCCGACGAACTTCGAGGAATTCACCGCATTTCTTGAGAAAAACAAGTACAAGGGCAAGCCGAAGACCCTCGCGGAAATGGACGAAGCGATTGCGATCGGCGTGAGGGAACGGCATGCTCGCGGTCGATACTAATATCGTCGTCCGCTACCTCGCACGCGACGATTCCGCCCAGACGGCGAAGGCCGATGCCCTCCTTCGTACCCAGCAAATTCTGCTTCTCAAGACCGTCGTCCTGGAGACGGAATGGATCCTGCGTTACCGATACGGGTTCGACCGCGAAGGAATCGTAGTCGCTCTGCGCACGCTGTCTGGACTCCCAAACGTCCGCCTGGAGGATGCGCCCGTTGTGGCACAGACCCTGGACTGGTTTGCCGCCGGCATGGATTTTGCCGACGCCCTGCACCTGGCCTCTTCCCACACCGCGGAGTTCGTCACTTTCGACCGCAAGTTCGCCGCCAAAGCCGCAAAACTTGCCCCCGCAAAAGTCCGCACCCTCCGCTAATCCCCTGTCGAATCGCCCGCGCCCCGTGCTATCCTCAGCAAGCAGACTATGCGCCGCGCCTCCAACATCCCGGCCCTCTTCAGCCGCAAAAGCTGGAACGGCCCCGTGGTGTCTAACTCCCCGGCCCGCGCCATCGCCCCACGCCGCTACACCCGCGTTCTGCCCACCCGCACGCGACCGAGTCTCTTCGGCAGCGACTAGTCGACGCTGCCCGCGACGCCCCGCGTCGTGCCCGAAGAAGACCCCTCTCACCCGCATCGCTGTCCAGCCAACAACCAGCTCGACAGCCGGCCCACATCCGCTTGACGACCCGAAGGAGAGACCCATGACTGCTACACCCGTCGCAACCGATATCCTCACCCAATACGGCCCGAAGCTGAAGACCTCCCTTCCCGGCCCCGAAGCCCGCCGCATCGTCGAAGCCGACGACCGCCTCATCTCCCCCAGCTACACCCGCTCCTACCCCATGGTCGCAAAGCGCGGCCGCGGCCTGCGCGTTGAAGACGTCGACGGCAACCAGTTCCTCGACTTCGCCGCCGGCATCGCCGTCTGCTCCACCGGCCATTGCCACCCTGAAGTCGTCGCCGCCATCCAGAAACAAGCCGCCGAGCTCATCCACATCTCCGGCACCGACTTCTACTACGAATCGCTCGTCACCCTTTCCGAGCGCCTCTCCGCCATTGCTCCCATGCCCGGTCCGCACCGCTTCTACTACGGCAACTCCGGCGCAGAGGCCATCGAGTGCGCCCTCAAAATCGCCCGCTACCACACCGGCCGCCAGAACATCATCGCCTTCTTCGGCGCCTTCCACGGCCGCACCATGGGCGCGCTTTCCCTCACCGCCTCGAAGCCCCAGCAGCGCCGCCGCTTCGCCCCACTCGTCCCCGGTATCACCCACGTCCGCTACCCCTACGCCTATCGCGGATGCACCGGCGGACCCCAGGAAGAAGAAGCCTTCGCCCTCGGCTGCGCCCGTTACATCGAAGAAAAGCTCTTCCGCACCACGCTTCCGCCTGAAGAAGTCGCCGCCATCTTCGTCGAGCCCATCCAGGGCGAGGGCGGCTACGTCGTCGCGCCTACCATCTTCATGCAGGAGCTCCGCCGCATCTGCGACAAACACGGCATCCTCCTCGTAGCCGACGAGGTCCAGTCCGGCGCAGGCCGCACTGGCAAATGGTGGGCCATCGAGCACACCGGCGTCCAGCCCGACATCGTCTGCATGGCCAAAGGCATCGCCTCCGGCATGCCCCTCGGCATTTGCATGACGCGCGCCTCCATCATGGACTGGAAGCCCGGCTCCCACGCCTCCACCTTCGGCGGCAACCCCGTCTCGATCGCCGCCGCCCTCGCGACTCTGGATATCCTGGCCCGCGAAGGCCTCGCCAACGCCACAAAGCAGGGCCAGAACATCTTCGCCCGCCTCCGCGACTGGCCCGCCAAACATCCCATCGTCGGCGACGTCCGCGGACGCGGCCTCATGATCGGCATCGAGATCGTCAAAGATCAGCACACTCGCGAAGTAGCGCCCCATCTCCGCGATCGCATCGTCGACCTCGCCTTCGAGCGCGGCCTGCTCATCCTCGGCTGCGGAGAAAACTCCATCCGTCTCGCCCCGCCCCTCATCGTCAACGAACACGAAGCCGCCATCGCCCTCGACATTCTCGAAGAGTGCGTCTCCGTCGCCGAGCACGAGCTGGCCCAGCCGCCAGCTCTCGCCGGCTCGCTTGTCTGATTCGACCGTATCGACGTATACAGGGGCTTCACAGCTCCATGATCAACACGGGAAAGGCTTTTGTATCAGGCGAGTTTACTGGTGCCGTAACGCCGCCCAAATTTGAATCCGGGCTTTAGCCCCTGTGGGAAGCTCTCTCGCTCGTGGTGCGCTTTTGTATCAGGGCACGAGTTCACTCGTGCCGGATACGCCGCCAGCTGCAGTCGCTGGCGCTGCCGCCCGGGATCACCAGGGCAGAGATGAGCTTGCCCGCAAATGCAGCGGTTTTAGCCTGCGGCCGGTTTAAAGGATCACGACCCTCAGCTATGCCGGAATGCCACTTCAATAAACAAATGTCATCCTGAGCGGAGCGCCGTCACAAATTTTCCCTGCGTTCATTGCGCTTTCCCGGCGCGCAGTCGAATGGACCTGCGGTTGTTTTTGCTCAATCGTGACGACCGCTCTCTCTCCACCGACACGGAAAAGTGAAGGGGCATGACTTTCAGTCATGCCGTTAAGGCCGCACAATGATGCGGGCTTCAGCCCCCGTACCACCTGCCGCCAAACTTTCCGAAAAGCCGGTCATTCGGCAGAAATCTCGACTATCCACCGAGGCCGTCATCCCGACGCGCAGCGGAGGGATCTGCGGTTGCATTTGGCTGCCGTCCATCACCGTGAAACTACCGGACAGCCGCTAACTCGCCCCCATCCTGCGCTTCCTGCCGCGTTCCCTCGCCTCCGACTTGAAAAGTGAAGGGGCATGACTTTCAGTCATGCCGTTAAGGCCGCACAATGATGCGGGCTTCAGCCCCTGAGTACCACCCGCAGCGAAACTTCCGGAAAGCCGGTCTACGGCCAATACCACCTTAACAAAGGTGATGTGACGAAAGGTGGCTATTGCCCCAAATCGCTTGAAGCCTGGTCAACGACGGTCGTCGCTTCACCGGCGTTGGTCGGAGGTATCGGCTTCGTTCTCCGAAGACGGTCTTGAAGCAAGAGGAAGAGGATAGCGCCCGCAGGAATTGAGGCGTAAATAAAGGGACTCTCTATGTCGAATCCCCAGCAATGCCGCTCGCTTTGCAGTCCGCCGTAGCTCCGAGAGTCTCAACGCCGAGCGGGGTTTCTTGCGGCACCAGCGCGATGACATTCGCGACATCGCTGCTAAGCCGTTCTTTGTCCGCACTCGGATCGAATGCTTCCAGGATTTGGTCTGCTCTCCTTTGACGAAGTTCTTCAAAGTAGCCTTTGGCGTTATGGATCGCATCGGGTGCGATCCTGTCGATAAGCCATCCAGCCTTGAATCCAGCAAAGCCGAAAAGCAGGACAGCTATGGACACGAGGACTAAAGCAAACTTCCCAAGGCGCGTCACGTGCGGTCTCCATGCTCGCTCAGTTTCGGCTTGATTATACGAGCGGACCCAAGGCGGCAACCGGAAAGCTGGCAAATCATCGTTGTCCCTGGCGAGTCTGTACACCCCGCTAACTTACTAGTTAGCATGCACGGCTTACCCCCACCACCGCCCCCTTCGAATCAACAACTTACCGGGGGGCTGACCCCCAATTAGGAACGACTCGGGGTGTCCATTCTGATCGGGTCCGGTCTTGGCCCGACCCTCCCAACTCCAACCTCTAAACTCCAAACTCTAAACTCTCACTCCCGCCCCAATCTCGAAAAATTGTCAAGCTTTTGTGGAAAAGTCCAAAGTTGAGCCGTTTTGCGGGCGTGAGCCCGCAGGCGAAATCCTGAGCGTAGCGAAGGATCCCGGGTTTTTCCACGAAACTGTCAAGAGGGGAGCCCGAAATCCAAAGTAATGACGATTGACTTAGCGCCACTTACAAGCCAAACCCACAAAACAAAGTTGGCAGATTTATTCTCCCCACATGATATTCTGAACTTAGAGTAGAAAAAGAAATAAAGCTCCGCCCTCACCGGCGGGGCTTTTGCTTTTGGAGAGTAAACATGCAGCAGGATGAGAGCCAGCAGGCCAATTTCGAGGACGACCAAACCAGCAACGGCGGCGCCGCGCCCGAACACCGGCGCTGCCAATACATCAAAGCCGACGGCAAAGGTTGCCGGGACTGGGCCGTTCGCGGCCAGAACCTTTGTTACCGGCACGGCGTCTTCCTGCGGCGCGGGCGGGGAATCGATGTGCCCCTGCTCGAAGACGAGGCCTCCATCGTGCTGGTGCTGTCGGAAACGCTGCGCGCCGTGGCCCAGGGGACCATTGCGCTGAAGAGCGGAAGCCTCCTGCTGGAAGGCTGCCGCCTCGCCCACACCATGCACATGGAAAAGCAGAAGGCAGCCAACGCCGAACGCAGACGGACGCGAGCGGAGGTGCGCGAAGCTGGGAGCAAGGAGCCGGAAGCAGGCAGCCGGAAGCAGGAAGCTGAAAGCCCGGAACCGAATCAGGAGCGGAGCGCCCCGTCTTCTGGGCTCTGTGCTCTGCGCCCTGAGCCCTGTTCTGAGCCCTGTTCTGAGCCCTGTTCTGAACCCTGTTCTAACCCCTGCGCTCTGAGATCTGAGTCCGGTGCGCTGAGCCCTGAGCCCTGTGGGGACCGGTTCAGCCCGCGCTGCCAGGAGACCCGAGAAGTGTTCCTCGCCGCACAGGCTGAGCCGTTGGATGAACGGATGGAGGAGGAAAGCCTGGCAGCTGCAGTGAGTTGATGCGCGCCTGAGATGGCTCAACAGATGACAACAAATCTCAGGCCTCGTGGGGGTGATGCCGGAATTTCCCGCGCCCTCGCAGCTATTGCGCAGATCCCATCCCCCTGAGACGTGACCTGTATCACTGATTGCAGCCATCTCCGGCTCGATACTTGTAGACCGTACCAGGGAGGTCTGTCCTTGAATCGTTTCTCTGCGCGCATGTTCGGTCTCACCCTGTCCGGCTTTTTCGCTTTGGCCATTGCCGTCCAACCTGCCATGGCACAGCAGGATCAAGCCACTCATATATTCCATCGGCTCATTCCAGCCGGGGATACCTGTGCCACCTGCCACAAGGCGATTTATGACCAATGGAAGGCCAGCCCGCATGCGGCCAACAGTGTCGAATGCACCGTGTGCCATGGCGAGACAACAGCACCGGACTTCGCGGGCACACCGGGGTTAAGCACATGCGACACCTGTCACGCCGATCAGGTAGCGCAACTCAAGTCCGATCCATTCATGAAAGGCAAGACGTGTGTGAGCTGTCATCAGGCACACGTCTTCGCCGAGCACAAGAAGGCCAACCCGGCAGGCCACTAATACCAATTTCCCATCGTGGGCGAGCGGTTGCCCTACGGCGCACTCCACGGAAGCCGGCTATTCCAGCGGCCTCCGCCCGTTCCCCCGCCCCGCTCCCCGCTTCGCCTGCCGCCCAAAGAAGATCCCCGCCGCCAAAAACACCGCCGAGATCGCGGCATTCGCCAGCCCCATGCGCAAATTGCCGTGGCGCATCGCCAACGCCGCGTTCAGAAACCAAACCGCCGCGCCGAGATACCAAATCCAGTTGAAATTCCGGCTCACTGTCTTCTGGGATGCGCCACCACGGACGCATGCCACCCCTCGCCTTCCATAGTAAAGCGTCAGTTTTTAGAGACACCGCAACCCCTCCCTTTGTTCCAGCCCCCCCCGCACCGGACTCAGCTCCCCCGGGATTTGTGCTACACTCTCAGTAGTTTTGTAGCACAAGGAGGGGTCGTGCCCGCTATTGTCCCAAAAGCGAAGCGCCGCGAGATTCCCCGCGGCATGTCCCGCCGCAAGATCCGCGACATGCATACCATGGCCGCCGAACAGAGCCTGCTCCAGGGCGAAACCGAGGTCGTTCGCGGCCGCATGCCGAAAACTCTGGTGTCCGCGGCGAAAAAGAACACGGGGATCAAGTCCCAGACCGAGTTGGTCCGGCTCGGCCTCGAAACTCTGGCCAATCAGGACAACTACGGCGCCTGGCTCATCAGCCAGAGCGGCACCATCTCCCCGGATATCGATCTTGAGTACTGACCTCTCTGCGTCGTTGGCTCGATGGAACCGCAGTTCTCCAGCGAGACGAAGAGACGATCGGCCTCTCTTTTTCGACGGCAGCCTCTTGCCGGAATCCGTCCTGTTCGATACCACGCTTTACATCGACGTCCTGCATGACAAACTTCGACCGGAGCTGAAAAGGGAAATTGCGCGGGTTAAGCCCTGGCATTCTTCGGTCGTCGAATCGGAATTGGTTTACCTGTGCGGACGCCTCGATCCCGCCCATCCCGGAACGGCTGAGGTTGTTCGTCGGATCACCGGGGTGGTCGAACATTGGCCCCCCAACCGCATCCTCAATCCCGACCGCGCAATCTGGCGCGAAGCCGCCATCCTCACCGGCATCCTGACCCGTCTGCAACATGCCGCGGCCGACGACCGTGGCCGCACCATGAACGACGCGCTGATCTTCCTCTGCGCCGTGCAACGCGGGTGCGTGGTCCTCAGCCGCAACGTCCGCGACTTCGACCTCCTGATGCAGCTGGTCCCCGCCGGAAGGGCCGTCTTCTATCGAGTGAATTAGTCCCGGCATCCCGCTCCCCCTGCTCCACCCTCCCTGTGCTACCATCCCTGTTCCTGTGAACGCGGGGTAAATCCGGACCCAAATTCCCGCGTCGCAGACCGTTCTCTGTATGCCGGACGAGGATCGAACCTCCGACCCTGCCGGGCCGCATTCACGGCGTGCCGGTACCCATCCCGCCTCCCGTCAGACGCCACCCACGACGCCTCCCGGAAATCCCTGGCTTGCGAATGTGCCTGCGCTGTTCTTTGTGCCAGTCGCCCGGCGCGTTTGTGTCGGCCGTCACCGTCCCCGCCTGCAAATTGGTTTCTACTTGCCTGTCTTTGACAGCGCCGTAACCGCGGCCCCGCCTTCGCGTCGCCTCATCCATTCCGTATTTCAAGGAGCAATCGATGAAAACCTACCCGGGAAGTGAGATCCGCAATGTAGCTGTAGTAGGGCATGCGCACAGCGGCAAGACCACGCTCGTCTCCGCTCTGCTGCATGCCGCCAAAATGACCCCCACCCTCGGCCGTGTCGAAGATGGTTCGGCGGTCACCGCCTACGACGAGGAAGACGTCGCCCGCGGCACCACCATGCAGAACGCCCTCGCCTTTGCCGAATGGAACGGCGTCAAGGTCAATTTCATCGACACCCCAGGCTTCCACATGTTCGTGCACGACGCCCGCTGCGCCATGCTTCCCGTCGAAGCCGCCCTCGTCACCGTCCACGCCGTCAGCGGCGTCGAGCCCATGACCGAGCGCGTCTGGAAATACGCCGAAGAATTCAATCTGCCCCGCGCCGTCGTTATCAACCAAATGGACCACCCCCGCGCCGCCGAATCCGCCGGAGCCACACTCACCGCCCTCAGCGAGCGCTTCGGCCGCCAGTGCATCCCCGTTCAGCTGCCCATCGCCAGCAGCAAAGGTTTTGAAGGCGTCATCGACCTCGTCACCATGGAAGCCTTTTTCTACACCCCTGGCGGCGACGGCCGTGGCAGAATCGGCGAGATCCCCGAGCCCCTGAAAGAGCCGGCCCAGCGCGCCCACGAAACCCTGGTCGAACTCGTCGCCGAAGGCAAAGACGAGCTCATGGAGGAGTACTTCCGCGAAGGCACCATCCCCGAGCAGCACCTCATCAGCGCCCTCCACGAAGCCATCCGCGAAGACCGCATCTTCCCCGTCCTCTATGCCAGCGGCCTGGCTAACGTTGCCACCGATCACCTCCTCGACTTTCTGAAGGTCTACGCGCCCGCGCCCATCGAGCGCGAGCCCATCGCCGCCCGCGCCGCCCTCCACGCCGTTGCTGTCACCAATGGCGAAGCCGCCGTCGCCACCAACGCCGACCAGTCACCCGAAATTGTCATGCGCAAAGTCGACGACAAAGAGCCGCTCTCCCTCTACGTCTTCAAGACCATGACCGACCCCTTCGCCGGCCGCATCACCTTCTTCAAAGTCTTCTCCGGCGTCCTCAAAAACGACGCCACCGCCCAGAACTACTCCCGCCGCGCTCCGGAAAAGTTCTCCCACCTCTCCATCATGCAGGGCCGCACCGCCGTGGCCGTCACTGAACTCCACGCCGGCGATCTCGGCGCCGTCGCCAAGCTCAAAGAGACCCTCACCGGTGACACCCTCGGCGACAAGAGCCACGAAATCTTCTACGAGCCCGTCACCCTCCCCGAGCCCGCCATGACCTGGGCCATCGAACCCAAGTCCCGCGCCGACGAAGACAAGCTCGCCCCCGCCGTCCACAAGCTTATGGAAGAAGATCTGATGCTCCGCTTCTTCCGCGACTCCCAGACCAACGAATTCCTCATCGCCGCCGCCGGCCAGTCTCACATCGAATCCCTCGTCAACAAGCTCCGCCGCCGCTACCACACCGAGGTCACGCTCAAAGCCCCGCGCGTTCCCTACCGCGAAACCATCCGCGGACGCGCCGATGCCCAGGGCCGCCACAAGAAACAAACCGGCGGCCACGGCCAGTACGGCGACTGCAAAATCAAAATGGAGCCACTCCCCCGCGGCGGCGGCTTCGAGTTCGTCAACGACGTCTTCGGCGGAGCCATCCCCCGCAACTTCATCCCCGCCGTCGAAAAAGGCATTCAGGAGTCAGCCGCGCGCGGCTACCTCGCCGGCTATCCCGTCGTCGACTTCCGCGTCACCGTCTACGACGGCAGCTACCACGATGTCGACTCCAACGAGCTCTCCTTCAAAATGGCCGGCCGTATCGCCTTCCGCAAATGCATGGAGCAGGCCAAACCCGCCCTCCTCGAACCCATCATGAGTGTCGAGATCGAGGCTCCCCAGGAGTTCGCCGGCAACCTCATGGGCGACCTCAACCAGCGCCGCGGCCGCGTCCAGGGCATGGATGGCCACGGAGCCAATACCATCATCCGCGCCGAAGTCCCCATGGCCGAGATGCTCACCTACGGCCAAACCCTCACCGCCATGACCCAGGGCCGAGGCAGCTTCCACATGGAGATGAACCACTACGACATCGTCCCCCAACTCATCGCCGACAAAATCGTAGCCAACGCAAAGAAGCCAACCGGAGAAGAAGACGAAGAGTAACGCAGAGCGCGCGAGCTGCTTCAGCTTGCCTGATGTGTACACGTGCGCGTACACTTGACCCGAGGTTGCCCTCTATGCCAGCGATCCGAGTCGGCGTGCGTGAATTCCGCGAACGCATTGCCAGCTTTCTTGAATCCGATACTCCAGTTGCAGTCACGCGCCGCGGTGAGACTCTTGGGATTTACGTCCCTGCTCGTCGCCCGCGCGAGGATACAGCCAGCATCTCCGAGCTTCGAGCAGCGGCCGACCGTCTGGCCGAAGCGCTCGCCGACGTCGACGAAGAAGAATTTGTTTCTGAATTCAAAGCATTGCGCCGTTCACGCGCCAGAGAAGCCTCTACGCGGTCGAAATGATCGTCATCGATGCGAATATCATCATCCGTGCTGTCCTCGGTCGCCGGGTCAGAGAGCTCATCGAATCCTACGCTGCACGGGGAGTTCGATTTTTCGCTCCATCCAATGCCTTTGAAGATGCGGCGCGTTACCTGCCTTTGCTGCTTGCAAGACGCAACAGCTCTGAATCAGAGGTGTCACCTTCTCTCGAATATCTGCGCACGAGAATCGAGCAGATTGACTCGGAGACCTATAGCGACTTCGAAGATGAGGCCCGGGTGCGCCTGCGCGGACGCGACGAAGACGACTGGCCCGTCCTGGCAGTTTCGCTCGCGCTGGATTGTCCGGTGTGGTCGGAAGACGCCGATTTCTTCGGGACTGGAGTCGCCGTCTGGACAACCAACCGGGTCGAGATCTTTCTGAAGGCTTGCGCGACCGAGATCTCTTCTGACCGAGACTGAACTTAGCGGAGAGATAATGAAGTAACAGCAACAATGACGGTGATGCTAAACAAAGAAAGCGGGGGTCTATGGCCTTTTCATTTGCTGATTGGGGGTTCTGGAGATTGGCCGTTATTTGTTTCTTTTTAGAGTCCCTCCACTTGATTTTAGAGAGCCACTGGCCAGGAATCCAAGGTTCCCGACTTGGCCCGAGGCCAACGCAGCAAAATATTTCATGCTGCTGGAATTCGTGGCGCTCATAGTGGCCATTGGGGCGGCGCTCGGATCACTCTCGATGATGGCGAAGGCCGTCCCTCGTCCGACGAGTCAAATGGCCGCAATCGTTCTTACGGCCATAGGCCTGCTGGGGATGTTCTTTTTCGTATGGCAGAGATGATGATCGTTCATCTGACCCTACTCCCGGCAAACCCTAAATCAAAACCCTTCGACGGCAAGGTCCGCCGTTAACCCACTCGTTATTACCCCGCGAACTTCCCATCCCAAAAGTGTGATTGATCCCCCTGATACAAGGCGACTAACGTCATCTCCGGTTCGGGGACTCAACCCCACCCCGACTGCAATCACAGACCACAAATCGATGATCAACCTCTGCTACAACTCCGGGTGCAAAAAAGAGCTGCGCTACCTGCGCGACGGCCGAGTCGTAAGGGTCATTCACCGCAACGGCGAGCATGCGCGGCTGGAGCACTTTTGGCTATGCGGTCCTTGCTCTCTTGAATATGACTTCGTGTTTGAGCCGGACGGTTCCGTTAGCCTGCAACATCGTCCTGCCGAGCAATCCGCGCTGACCGCAGCCTGATCGAGCGTCTGAGATTCGCGCAATAACGAGCTGCGTCGCATGGACGCCAACAACAAAGTGGGGCGAATGAAGGGATCGCTCGCACAATCCAGCCTTCGGCCCGACTAACTCGCCTCAGCAAGAGGCGCCGGCCACCTTACCAGGTCTGACAGCCTCAAAACATCCGTCAACGCCCCCCCGATAACGATCCGCGATCCCGATCTCCGGCACATTCCGCCGCTCCACCGGCAGGTTGTCGATAGCCGCGCATGCTTCCCCGCGCCTCATGTTCAGCTCCACGTAGTTCACGACCCAGCCGGGAAGCGCGAAATCAAGGTCCGATATCGGTTCATGCAGCAGCATTGCCAATGACCGATTGCGGGCCATCAGCAGCATCGCACAGCAAAGGCCACCTCTGATCCCCATCAGGCGCTCCGGCCGCCGCCAGATCTCTGTAAGAATGTCTGACAAAACTTGCTCGGCAAGCACCGAATCGCGCAGAACCCGCACGGCAATGGAATAGACCACACCCGCATAGCGGTCATAAAGCAAGGCGATCGCCCGCTCATCGCCTCGCCGAATCCGCCCCAGCAGCAGACAATCCTCGTCCCGGAGCCACTTCTTACCCAGTCGATATTTCGGCGCCACCAGAAAAGATTCGCACCCTTCTCGGCGTGGGACTGTTCAATATTGCTCAATTGCCCCACTGTATGTCACCGGAAATGGGGTCCGATCCTGGGATGGCGAAAGAAACAGCACGTTGCATGGCGCCTGTTTTTTGGCGGCGACACAGCCCCACTCTCGCCGCTCCCTTCTGCAAATGAAATCAGCACGCCTCAACCGTCGAAAGACAGCGTCCTACCCGAAGCGCTCCTCCACCAGATGCTCCGCAACCCGAATAGCGTTCGCAATCACCGTCAGCGAAGGATTCACCGCGCTCGCCGAAACAAAGCAAGAGGCATCGACAACATAAAGGTTGTCGAGGTCATGCGCCTTGCACTGCGGATCAAGCACGCTCGTCGCCGGATCGGTCCCCATCCGGCACGTCCCGTTCTGATGTCCCACTCCTTCGAGCGGAATCCGCTTCTTGAAATAAGCATGCAGCGGCACCGATGTGTTCGCGTGCCCGGCCCGCTTCAGCACATCCACCCACCGGTCCTTCAGCCGATTAAACGACTCGACATTATTCGGCGTGTACGAGAGCTGAATCCGCATCGGCGCCGCATCGCTCACCGGCTCGCTCTCGTTCGTCCGTCCTGTATCTCCCGCCGGATGCGCGCCTACCAATCCCGGCTGCCAGTGATCGGCCGACAGCGGAGTCGTGCTATGAATCGTCACCCGGTTATTCGGGTCGGGCAAATCCTCCGTCGTCAGCCACCACGGAACCGCCCGATGCTTCATCCCCTCCAGCACAAATTCCGGGGTTAGCGGCGGAGCATCCCCCTTCATCATCTCGAAATGAAAGCTGCCCACCGGCTGCACCTGCCCCAGCGGAAACGGATACTCCGGATCGGAATCCCTGAGATAAAAGTCGTTCGTCCCCCACGTCTTCGTGTAACTGTCCTCGTTGCGTTGCGTCGAGATAGACAGCAGCGCATCCGCCTGGTGATACATAAAATTGCGTCCCACCTGGTCCGACCGGTTCCCGAGCCCCCGCGGATGCTGATCGTTCGCTGAAGCCAGCAGGATCACCGCCGAATTCACAGCCCCCGCGGATACAGCAAAAAAACCGGCCGTGTAAGTCGCCATCTTGCCGCTCGCCGATGCAGGCGGCGCAAATGTCTCAGCCGGTTCCGGTCCAGACCCATACGGCTTCCCCGGCCCCGAGTGCATCACCTCAACCGCCTCAACCGCCGTGCCCGTAGAATTCGTCAGCAATCGCGTTACGCGCGAGTTCGTCATCAGCGTCACATTGGGCAAATCCATAATCTGCCGGATGCAATTAATGTCCGCATCCGACTTCGCGTGCACCAGGCAAGGATACCCATCGCACGTGTCGCAGCGAACGCACTTCGACCGCAGCGGGTCCAGCTCATTGCGCTTCAAACCCAGAGGGATCGGAAATGTGTGGACTCCCAGCTTGCGAACATCGTCCTCGATCTCCTGCATCCGCGGCTCGTTCGCGAACGCTGGCCACGGATACTTCTTCGAGTGAAATGGCTCGGTCGGGTCGAACGACGAACCATATCCCCCCGGCACAGAGGGCGCCTCACCCAAACCCCCATGCACATCGAAAAGCTCTTCCGCCTTCGTGTAATACGGCTCCAGATCGGCATACGAAATCGGCCACGCCGGAGAAATCCCACCGTGATGCTGGATCGTGCCAAAATCTTGCGCACGCATCCGAAACATCGCCGCCCCGTAAACCTTCGTCTGCCCTCCAACAAAATAAGCCTGTTGCGGATGGAGCGGCTTGCCCTCCTTGTCCTGCCATGTCTCCTTCGTGTGATACCGGTTGTCGATGAACACGGCGGACGTGTCCCAGTTGAGCTTTTCCTGGGGCATAAAAGAACCGCGCTCGAGGATCAGGATCTTTTTCCCCGCGCGGGCCAGATGCAAGGCGAGAGGGCCACCCCCGGCCCCCGAGCCGATGATGATCGCGTCAAATTCAGCAGGCATAAACAGTAGGATGCAGCCGCGGCCCCCGGATCCCGTCAAAGCCGTTGAAGCTGAGGCGGTCTTCCTCGGCAGACTGTTCTAATTCTCGACAATCCCGCGGGAACAATCATCATTCTGAGCTGCCGATGCGTCGAAGTCCCTGATATATTAGGAATCTGGATGAGATGGCTGCCAGCGGGTTGGAGCATCGATCCTGAGCCGAGATCTGCAGATATGCAATTTTGAAAGGACAACTGAACTGTGTTGATGATTCGCCTGGCGCGCGTGGGCGCGCGCAAACAACCGTATTACCGCGTAGTGGTGATTGAGAAGGACCGTGCGCGGAACGGACGCTCGGTCGAGGTAGTGGGCACCTACAATCCACGAACCAGCCCGGCTTCCGTTGAACTGAAGCTCGAACGCATAGAGTACTGGAAGGGCAAAGGCGCTCAACCGTCAGACAGAGTTGCTAAACTGCTCGGTTCGAGGGCTTCGACGGCCGCTCCCCCGGCGGCGCCGTCAGAGAGCAGTTCGGGAAGGGCGGAGGCTTCTACAGCCGCCTGAATCCATTCGAAGGATGGAGGGTTCGCCTGTTCGCCTGCTCCCGAACACCTCCCAGAAAAAGTTACTTTTGCAATCTCCGGGGCGAAAAAGTCTGCGAAGTGGCTTTTGTGAGTCGCCGTCTTGCAGTAGTATCCGCGATAGCCCCGGGGAGATGAACGATTTGCGTCTTCCCAGATGGGGGCAGGATGAAAACCACGACAGATAAACCCGATGACATGCGGGAGTTGGTGACACAAATTGCACGAGCGTTGGTGGATATTCCCGAGGCTGTAGTTGTTGAGGCAGTGGAACGAGAAGAGAGCACGGTGTTGAGGCTCCGGGTTGCGCCCACGGATGTGGGGAAAGTGATCGGGAAGCAGGGTCGAACGGCTCGTTCAGTGAGAACGATTCTTGGAGCTGTCAGTATGAAGCACCATCATCGATACACGCTGGATATTCTCGAAGAGGACAACGAGGGAGCCGCCGTCAACGAGGAGTAGCGGGAGCCGGAAGGAATGGAGTCCCCCCGTCCAGCCATCTCACGCGAAAGTCAGGGGCAACCAACGCCCGATTCGCCCGTGACCGGCACGGCGAAGGGTGGGACTGCGCCCGCCCCGGCGCACGCTCTGGCGTCCGAGGCCGATATCCGCGAACGCTCTGAGAATGGCGTGGCGCCGGCACCCGTATGGGTGCTGGTTGCGAGACTGATTCGACCGCATGGAAGGCGCGGCGAATTAGTCGCCGAGATCCTGACAGATTTCCCGGAGCGGTTTCACGAGCGCACGCGCCTGTTTTTGATTCCGTCGGAGCGAGTGGGATCGCGGCCGCGTGAGGTACAGCTCGAAAACTTCTGGTTTCTGCGCAGCCGGATCGTGATGAAGTTTCAGGGGGTCGACTCGATCAACGATGCGGAGGCCCTGCGCGGATTCGAAGTGGCGATTCCCGCTGGAGAGCGCGCGCCGCTGGAAGCGGGTTCGGTCTACGTAAGCGAACTGATTGGCTGCAGGGTCATGGACCTGAATCGCGGCGAGACCGAGGTGGGCGAAGTTGCGGACGTGGATCGCGAGTCCTCGAGCACCGAGCTGCTGGTTGTTCGGCGGCGTGATCGTCCGGAAGAACTCCTGATTCCCTTCGTCGCGGAATACCTGGTTCGAGTGGACGTGGCGAATCGGCTGCTGGAGATGCGCCTGCCGGAGGGTTTGCTGGAGATCAATGCTCCGATGACGGAAGAAGAGAAGCAGGAAGCGAGCGGTGAACGCGAAGAATCGAAGGACGGCCTCTGAACCAGTTGATGAGGATCGTGCTTTGCCAGCGGTTGATGAACGAACTCGGCGCTGGGGACCCAGGCGGGGTTAGGGCGCAGAGTTCGCAGCCCGGAGATAACGAGGGCCGCGAGGCAGGCATGCCCGGCGGCCCTTTTTGTTGCTGACGATGACCGGCGAAGTTAGCGGCGCGACTTCTTTTTCGATGATTTCTTCGCGGCCTTCTTCCCGCTCTTTTTCGCGGGGGCCTTTTTCGCGGGGGCCTTTTTAGCGGGAGCCTTCTTCGCGGCCTTCTTTGTTGCTGTCTTCACGGTCTTCTTAGCCGTTTTTTTAGCTGGAGCTTTCTTCGGGGCCTTCTTGGCGGGAGCTTTCTTGGCTGCTTTCTTGGCTGGAGCCTTCACGGCCGCTTTTTTGGCTGGAGCTTTCTTCGCCGGCGCTGCCTTTACGGCCGCTTTCGCCGGAGATTTCTTTGCCGCTTTCTTCACGGGCGGTGGGGCGGGCGACTCAGGTTCCAGAGATCCGAAGCCTTCGTCGTCGTCGCCCAGTTCGTCATCGTCGGAGGAGATTGTTGTCGAGACTTCCACCTCCTCTTCCTCCTCGTCTTCGCCGAAGCCGTCCTCCAGCTCTTCCATATCGTCATCAGCTTCGGGCTCAAATTCGCCGTCCGCGCTTGCGTAAAGTCTGTAGTCGTCCTGCATCAGAATTGCCCTCCCGGCTCCGAGTCAGTTTGCACCGCTGTATGAGTATGCCAGAAATTCGGCAAAACCCCTGCGGGGCGGATTATAGCAACAGCACGCGTATGGTTGCCAATGCTGGCGCGCACACAAGAGTGAGGGCAGCATCATGACAGAATGAGATGCAGTTGCGAGAGGCACAGCGGTTCCGCTCGAACGGAATCGACGAGGCTCGTCTGGAAGCCATGCGGTTCGACCTCATCACGATTTTCCCGGATTTTTTTGCGAGCATTCTGAGCCATGGGGTGCTGCGCCGGGCTATTGCCGGGGGTTTGGTGGGGGTCGAGGTGCACGATCTGCGCGGGTTCGCGCACGACCGGCACCGGACGGTTGATGATCGGCCGTTTGGCGGGGGTGAAGGCATGGTCCTGAAGCCGGAGCCGCTGGTCGAGGCGGTTGAGTCTCTGGGGATTGCGGGGAAAGCGGAGCGGGGGATGGCGCGCGAGCAGGTGATTCTGCTCTCGGCGCAGGGCGCCCGGTTTTCGCAGGCCATGGCCCGTGAGCTGGCCGGGCTGGAACGGGTGGTTCTGATCTGCGGCCGCTATGAGGGCGTGGACGAGCGAGTCAGCGAGCTCGTCTGCGATCGGGAGTTGTCAGTGGGAGACTATGTGCTTTCGGGGGGCGAGCTGGCGGCGGCGATCGTGGTGGATGCAACGGCGCGGCTGCTGCCGGGGGTGCTGGGCAACGAGGCTTCGAGCGAGTATGAGAGCTTCGGGCTGGCCGATCCGGGAGCGGCGAGCGCAGAGGAAGGTCCGCCGCAGTCGACCCACGGGGCGGGGGGGCTGCTCGACTATCCGCATTACACGCGGCCGGCTGAGTTTCGAGGCGTTGCCGTGCCGGCGGTGCTGACCGAGGGGGATCATGCCGCGATCCGGCGCTGGCGGCGGGAGAGGGCCCTCGAAAAGACGTGGCGCAACCGGCCGGACCTGCTGGAGAGGGCGGAGCTGAGTGCGGCGGACCGGAAGTTTTTGCGGGGGCTGGGCTGGAGCCAGGACGCGGGGACCGGGATCAAGTGAGGCAATCGTCATCCGTTCGGATGATGGTTCGGAGCTGGGGTCAGGTCACCCACGGATTGAGGAGAGCAGCCCCGGTTTTCTCGAAGTCGGCGGTGTTGCGGGTGACTACGGTCATTCCGTGGATAAGGGCTGTGGCTGCAATGAGGGCGTCGCGGTCAGAGTGCGGGTTGGGGATGTGGAGGCGGGCGCAGCGTCGCGCCACGGCAGTATCAATCGGGACAATTCGACGTCAAAGGCGGTCAGGACGCGTTCTTCGAGCCAGGAGCGAAGATTCGCCCCCTGCGGCGGATCGCGCCGCTCGACCCGCAGAATCCCAATTTCCAATTCGAGAACCGAGATGACCGAGAGGTAGAGTTCGATGGGCGCGATGAGGCCGGCCCAGCGGCGGACACGAGGGTTGGCGCCTCCGCCCTTGCGGAGCTCGGAGACCACATTCGTGTCGAGCAGAAACATCAGGAGAGGTGGGCAGGCCGATGAAGGCGGGTGAGGCGAGGCGGTTCGAAGTCGATTTCCGCGGCCCTTGGATCGCCGAGCAGGTCGAGGATACTTTCGTGCTTGCCCGTGATTTTTCGGTATTCCTCGATGGAGAGGAGGACCTGGGCGGGGCGGCCGCGGTCGGTGATGAAGACGGGCCCCTTGCCGGCGGCCTTCCGGGCGCGGCTGACGTTCTGATTAAAATCGCGGCTGGATATGGTGGTGATGGCCATGCGTCTCCGATGTAGATATGTTACTACATTTCGAAGTCCGTCGCCGATGGAGCAGCGAAAGGCGTGAATTTCCTGTAAACTGGGAATTCTGCAATTTTCCCTTCAGGAATGAGAGCTTATGTCGATCCATCCAGTGATGCAACGTCTTGCCGAGAAGTTGAACCGCACGGATTTGCCCGCCTTTGGGCCGGGCGATACGATTCGCGTGCAGGTGAGGATTAAAGAAGGCGATAAGGAACGTCTCCAGGCGTTTGAGGGCGTGGTGATCGCGAAGAAGAACGGCGCGCAGGGGAGCTTTACCGTGCGCAAGATGAGCTTCGGCCAGGGAGTCGAGCGCATTTTCCCTTTCAACAGCAAAGTGATCGACAAGATCGAGAAGGTCCGGTCGGCGAAGGTGCGCCGCGCGCGGCTGTTCTACCTGCGCGGACTGCGGGGCAAGGCTGCTCGCCTGAAGGAAGTCGACACCAGATAGCGCACACCGTTCAGCGTTCAGGAAAACACACGCCCTGGCCGGATCGGCTGGGGCGTTTGTGTTTGGGACAGTTTTTCCACCAGCGTCCGCAGCGGCTTGAGCGATAGACTCGGCTCATGGGGACGATGCAGCTCGATGGCGAGCTGATTCCGAAGCGCGGGCGCAGGAAATTAGCGGACGATGAAGTATGCGCGTCGACGCGAAAGATGCGGATGCTTCGCTCCCTGGCGTGCGGCAACAAGTACGAAAAACTGGCGCGGGCGCAGGGCGCGACCGTCATTGCCGGCGTCGATGAGGTTGGCCGCGGAGCGCTGTTTGGGCCGGTGGTAGCGGCGGCGGTGATTCTTCCGCCCGACACGAGGATTCGCGGACTGCGAGATTCGAAACAGCTGCCGCGCGAGGATCGCGAGCGGCTGGAAGTGGTGGTGCGGACGCGGGCGATTGCGATTGCGATTGAGGAAGTGGATGCGGAGACAATCGACCGCGTGAACATCTATCAGGCGAGCCGGATGGCGATGACGGCGGCGGTGCTGCGGCTCGATCCGCAGCCGGATCACTTATTGATCGATGCGTTGAGACTGGATGTGAGTCATTCACAGACCAAGATTTTCTATGGCGACTCGCTGAGCATTTCAATTGCGGCGGCTTCTGTGGTGGCGAAGGTGTATCGCGATGCGCGCATGCGTGAGCTGGACGCCGAGTATCCAGGTTATGGGCTGGCGTCGCATAAGGGCTACGCGACGCCGGAGCATCGTGAGGCGCTGAAGAATCTGGGACCCTCGATTCTGCATCGGAAGAGCTTTGCTCCGGTGCTGCAGTGCGATCTGCCGTGGGATGAGCTGTCCGACGATCTTGCGGTGGCTGAGGACGAATCCGTTTGCCCTATCGACTCCTGTGTGTAACGGCGCATCCCGATGATGAGAGCGGCGGCTTTGGCGGCGCGCTGATGCTGGCGCACGAAGCGGGAGCTGAGACCGCTGTGCTGTGCTTCACCGACGGACAGGCGGCGCATTTTCGCGGCGCGGCGGCGGGCGACGAAGAGCTGGGAAAGCTGCGGCGCGCGGAAATGGATGCGGCCTGCACCGTGCTGGGCGTGACGCGGTGGGATGTGCTCGATTATCCCGATGGCGAACTGGCGCGGCAGAGTTTTCAGGAGCTGGTGGGGCAGGTCGTGGAGCATATCCGGCGCTGGCGGCCGCAAGTGGTGCTGACGTTTGGTGGAGACGGCGGGGTGAACCTGCACCGCGATCACACGATGATTTCAGTGGTGACGACGGCGGCGTTTCATTGGGCGGGGCGGGCGGAGATGTTTCCGGATCAGGTGGAGTCTGGGCTCAAGCCGTATGGGCCGCGGAAGCTGTATTTCTCGAGCCCGCCGTTTGTGAGCGTGCGCGACCGGCCGGAGCTGACGGGTTCGGCTACGGTGCCGTGGTCGCTGACCCTCGAACTGGGCGAATTGGCCGAGCGCAAGCTGGAGGCCTTCCAGAAGCACCATTCGCAGCAGGGGGTGCTGGAGCGTGTGGGCGAGCAGGTGCGGGATGCGATGCGCATGGAGCGATATTTGCTGGCGGCGCAGCGGGGAATGGGTTCGGTTATGGCGGATACGGGGATGTTTGCGGGGATTGTCGAGGACGGAGAATAGAAATGTCGGGTTTGGCCGTCGGGCCGGTCGTCGAAGGATGAGGCGAGAGCTGGACCCCCATGGGGGTGTTTTGCGGGCGGTGATTGATTCGAAAGAGGTTGGGAGGGGAGTAACGCTGGTGACCTCTGGCAGGGCTTTGATAAGTGGGCAGATAGCTCGCGAGCGGGAGTGGGTCATTCGCGCTTGCGATTGACTCATTGACGCTTGGGATGGGGCTTCCTGATTGAAAGTAAGTCAGATGCGTGGCGGGTGCGAGTGATTCATTGGCGTGTGTCATGTCCAGGGGGCAGCCGGTAGGGTCGACAAGTAGCCAGTAGGGCGGGGCTGGGAGCCGGGAGCGAGTAGCCCCTGGTTCGGATTCGCCTGACTGCGCACACAGACGCCACTTGGTTTTCCTCCTCTCTAAAGAAGAATGCCGCCACGGATGGCGGCATTTTCCTTTTTAACTCTATAAGTTCAGAATAGCATGTTTGGACAGTAAAACTGCCACCTTTGTTGGCGCGGAAGTTGTTAGTTATGAAGGATTGTTACTTTGGGTAAGTGGTGGAAACTTGACAGAAAACAGGGTACAGGGTGCAGGGTGCAGGGTGCAGGCTCCGGGACCGACGCCTCTGTAATTTGGGGTGCGCGGAGTGGGATGATGGACGGGTGAATGTCGATTTCTTTCCCGGCGGCGTGGCCGTTCTTATTGTTGTCACCGGGTTGGGTTGAGGTTGGGGTTGCGACGATTCCCGGGGATCTTTGGTTGGGGGCTGGATCTGCAAGCAGTCCCCATTGACCCTGCAATACAATTGCTCTTTCGCGGTTAACCGGCCGGGGCGGGCTCGACCACATTGTGACCGAATGCGACAGGGAGCGATGACGGAACTCATTTGGGACGGCAAGTACGTTGACGGCAAGCAGCAGGCTCCGGTTCGGGTCGCGTTGCCCTTTCAAACCATCGAAACGGTCAATGAAAGCACGGCGGACAGAAATCGAACGCTGGAGCTATTTGCATCCGGTAGACCGACCGAGTGGCGCAATCGGCTAATTTGGGGCGATAAGAAGTACGTTCTGCCCTCTTTGTTGCCGGAATTCGCGGGCAGCGTCAACTTGATCTAGATCGACCCGCCCTTCAATACGGGCTCAGACTTTTCGTTTACCGCAACCATTCAAGGACACGGTTCGCCGGACAAGGGGTCGGAGGTCAGTTTCGTGAAAGAGCCTTCGATCCTTGAGCAAAAGGCATATCGCGATACTTGGGGCCGCGGCTTGGATTCGTATGTGGAGTGGTTTTACGAAGCCATTGTTCTATGCAGCGAACTGCTGGCTAGTAATGGCTCGATATATGTCCATCTTGATTGGCACGTTGGTCATTATGCGAAGGCCATACTTGACGAAGTGTTTGGAAATGATTCATGCCAAAACGAAATTATCTGGAAGAGGACTTCAGCGCGAAGTGACAGTCACACATTCAACCACATTCACGACGTGATCTATCTCTATGCCCGCGGCGATTTCATTTTCAATCGGCAGTACGTCCCACACGATGCGGAGTACATAGAAAGCCATTACGGCCAGAAGGACAAAAATGGCCGACGCTACCTGCTGGACAATATGACGAGCCCCAATCCACGCCCTAACATGACATATGTGTGGCGGGGCCATCAGCCTCCTGCTTTGGGTTGGCGATATTCCAAAGAAACGATGCAGCGGCTACACGATGAAGGCCGCATCTGGTATCCGGAATCAAAGGACAGACGCCCACGTTTGATTCGTTACCTCGATGAATCGCCGGGGCAACCGGTGACTTCGGTTTGGACTGACATTTCTCCGGTGAACTCTCAGGCTATGGAGCGCGTCAACTACGACACGCAAAAGCCAGAGGCTCTTTTGGAGCGGATAATAAAGGCGTCGTCGAATGAGAATGACCTGGTGCTCGATTGCTTCGCCGGGAGCGGTACGACGGCGGCCGTAGCGGAGAAGTTGGGGCGTCGGTGGATAACGGCAGACCTGGGCCGATTTGCCGTCCACACGACGCGCAAGCGCCTGCTCCAGGTGGCGGGCGTCAGACCATTCACCGTGCAGAATCTCGGCAAGTACGAGCGCCAGGCCTGGCAGAAAGCTGAGTTTTCAAACCAAACATCTGGCGATGAACTGGATGGTCAGAGACGCAGGGAACTCGCCTATCGTGATTTCATTTTGAGCTTGTATCATGCCACTCCCGTTTCTGGACACGTATGGCTTCACGGTATCAAGTCAGGCCGGATGGTGCATGTAGGCGCTGTTGATGCGCCAGTAACCATCTCCGATATTCGAGCCATCGCACGGGAGGTCTGGAAGGCGTCAAACAGTTCTGGCGAACCACGCAAAGCAGCCGCTGATATTTTGGGCTGGGAATTTGCCTTCGAGCTAAATGAAACGGCGCGGCAGGTTGCAGCCGAGTCCCGCGTGGATGTGGCGTTCAAGAAGATTCCGCGGGAGGTGTTGGAGAAGAAGGCAGTGGATCAGGGCGACATCCAGTTCTTCGAGCTTGGCGCCCTATCCGTGAAACCGAAGCAGACAAATAGGGAACTGCTGATAGAACTCACAGACTTCGTGATCCCGATTGACGATGTTCCGAAGGACGCCCGCAAGGCGATCCAGCACTGGAGCCAGATGATCGACTACTGGGCCGTGGACTGGGATTTCAAAGAGGACACATTCCACAACCAATGGCAGTCCTATCGCACTCGGCAGGAGCCGAAGCTGGACCTTTTCGCCAAATATGAGTACAGCGAATCTGGTGAGTACAAAGTGATGGTGAAGGTCATTGACATCCTCGGCAACGACACGACAAAGACGCTGGGTATCAAGGTGAAATGAAGCCATGCCACGCAAGAAGAAGGCGGTTGCAGAGAATCAGACGGAGCTTCTGGACGTAACCTCTAAACTGCGAACAGCGCCGTGCGTTCCCGCGTTGCGCGAAGCGGTGAAGGCGTGGGTCGCCGGCGGTTACAAGGGAATCACCGATACGACACGCATCCTGATTAACCATTGGTTCCATACGGACCACAAGCTGCCCACCGGGGGGCCGTTCCGCTATCACCGCTCCCAGCAGGAAGCAATCGAAACGCTGATTTTCGTGTGGGAGTTTGTGAAGGTCCGCACGCGGAAAGGTATTCTGCAACGCTACGCGACAGATTTGCAAGGCGTGGCGCTGCCTCCCTATGACGACTTCGCCCGCTACGCCATCAAAATGGCGACAGGCAGCGGTAAGACCAAGGTAATGGCGCTGGCTATCGCGTGGCAGTTCCTGAATGCGGTGCGGGAGCAGGACGCGATTGCGAAGGACTTCGCCAAGACGTTCCTCATCATTGCCCCCAACGTAATCGTGCTGGAGCGGTTGAAACAGGATTTCGCCGGCGGCCGCATCTTCCGTTCCGACCCAGTGATCCCCCGTGAGCTACAGATTTTTTGGGATTTCGATTGCGTGATGCGGGGTGAAGCGGAGAAGGCACCGGCGGAGGGAATGCTGTTTCTAACCAATATTCAGCAATTTTACGAGCGCGCCGAACGCAACGGCGATGCCGAGCCCGATGCCATGACCGCCGTGCTCGGCCAGAAGCCACCCGCGAAGAAGCTGGACCTGACTGACTTCGACGATCGGATTGCCCTGCGGGCCGGAAACCTTCTGGTGCTGAATGACGAGGCTCACCATACGCATGACGAAAACAACGAATGGAATCGAGTGATCAGGGATCTGCACCAGAAGACGGCGCTCACCGCACAACTGGACTTCTCAGCCACGCCGCGCTTCACGAAGGGGGCAATCTTTCCCTGGACGATTTCTGACTATCCGCTGAAGCAGGCCATTCTGGACGGGATCGTGAAGCGGCCGATGAAGGGCATCGCGCATATAACGGAGGCGAAGTCGGACTATGCCAGCGTGCGCTATCAGGGCTATCTGGCGGCGGCTGTAGAACGCTGGCGTGAGTACCGCACCCAACTGGCTCCGCTGAAGCAAAAGCCCGTGCTGTTCATCATGATGAACGACACCGAGGAAGCGGACGACGTTGCGGCGTGGCTACGGGAGAAGTACACGGCGGAATTCGGAGGCGATAAGACCGAAGTCATCCACACCGACAAGAGCGGCGAAGTCAGCAGGAAGGATTTGGACGAGGCCCGTGAAGCTGTGCGCGGTGTCGATTCACCGGATAGCCCGATCAACGCCATCGTCTCAGTGCTGATGCTGCGTGAAGGTTGGGACGTGCGAAATGTGACGGTGGTGGTCGGATTGCGCCCGTACACAGCAAAGGCGAACATTCTGCCGGAACAGGCCATTGGGCGCGGATTGCGGCTGATGTTCCGTGATCTTGGCGCGGACTATACGGAGCGGGTAGACATCATCGGCAATAAGAAATTTCTCGATTTCGTGGACGATCTCGAAAAGCTGGAGGAGTTGCAACTCGATACGTTTGAGGTCGGGAAAGACAAGCTGCGCATTGTTACGATCCTTCCCACTGAGGATCGGAAGCAATTCGACATCGGTCTGCCGCTGCTTTCTCCTGTACTGGTTCGCAAGAAGAGTTTGGCTGAGGAAATTGCCGGACTTGACGTGATGTCGTTCCAGACCATCCTGCTACCGATGTCGGGGAAGGACCCGAACAATAAGACCTTCCGGTATGAGGGCTACGACATAATCACGCTGCTTAAGGAAGTCGAGCGAGACTACACGATTCCCGAGCCGCAAACGGCGCAGGAAGTGATCGGGTACTACTCCCGGCGCATTGCGGAGGCGGTGAAACTGCCATCGCAGTTCGCGGCGCTCGCCCCGAAGGTGCGGGAGTTTTTTGAACAGAAGGCGTTTGGGCAGACGGTGGACCTTTCGGATCGCGAGGTCGTGAAAGCCATGAGTACGCCCGTTGCTCATTACGTCTGCGTGGACGTGTTTTCGAAGGAACTGAAGCAACTGACGATTGCGGAGCAGGAGCCGACGCTGCTGGAGCCGGAACGGATGCTCTCTAGCTGTCAGCCGTTTCCGTGGTCGCGCCAAGTCTGGGAAGGGGTCAAAACCGTGTTTAATCTGGTGCCGTGCGACAACAGCTTCGAGCGCGCCTTTGCGAAGTTTCTGGACAATGCCGAGGACGTGCAGGCATTTGCCAAGCTGCCACAGCCGTTCGGGTTCTCGATTGAATACACGGACAAGGCCATGAACCTTCGCTGGTATTATCCGGATTTCGTTGCTGTGGACGGCCGTGGTGATCGGTGGCTGCTGGAAACCAAGGGCGCGGAGACCGATGATGTCTCTTTCAAGGACGCGGCCGCGGCGCGGTGGTGCGAGAACGCTTCGGATCTAACGAAGACTCAGTGGCGATATCTGAAGGTTCCACAGAAAGCATTCGAGCTCTTGCAGCCCGGCCGCTTAGTGGATTTGAATGCCTTGCGGGGGGAATATTCAATGCCAGTCATCCCGGGCTAGGGCAGGGAGGGGATGGATGGTTCATTGGTGCTTCAAAACAGCCGGCGCTAAAGTTGGAGAGCCGGTGGGGCCGGGCCTGAAGGCCGCTTCAATTTAGGGGCCGTTCATTCCCCGGGTTAAAAGCCGGGGGCTTCTGCACTGGCCCGGCTGAAGCCGTTCGGGTAAGTGGTGGAAAGTTGACAAGAAGGGTAGAGTTTAGAGTTTAGGGATTAGAGGTCATGGTGCTGCGTTGTCCGGGAGCGGCTGGAGGGTCGCCAGCTCGCGGATCAGCCTCACGGTTTCGAGGCTGACAGTGATGACCTGACCGCTGAGGCGCCTATTGGAAATCGCGCCGAATTTTTTGAAATCGGGGCTCGTTGAATGGCCGGTTCCAGGTCCCGCGGGATGGCTCGGACGAGAGCCATCCCGCAGGATTGGATGGAGTTACTTCACCTGCGTTGCCGTGATTGTGCCGGTGAGGGCAGCAACACTTGCTCCGCCCCAATACATGCACTCCACCCAAATCTCGGTTGGCGCGGTCGTGGTGTAGTAACCGTTGAGCGGAAGCGTGACGTATCCACCTTGTTCGGCCGGAATCGTGGCCATCGAATACGGTCCGTATGGCAGTGGGGTGGTGCCGCCGGCCTGATTTGTGGTGTAGCAAAGCACGGGCGTCTGAGATGCGTAACCGGGAGCCTCGTCGAGGATTTGCTGTCCCACAAGGGAATACGTTCCGGCATTGGGCAAAATAAGCGCCATGAGGGTTCCGCGGCTGTTTTGAGCCAGTGTTTTGGTGGTGGTTGTGGCGGTCGACGCAAAGGCCATTTGCGCCGAGGCGCTGTGCGCGGTGGCGAGGATGGTTGCGGCCGCGAAGGCGGCCGGGACGAAGGTGCGGATGGCGGATTTCATGGTGGTCTCTCCTTTTGGATAGCGGGCTTGATGACCGCCTTCACTGATGAGTGCGCGGTGGGCGGGGAAAGGGGGCAAACGAATTGAAAATTATTTTCGCGGGGGCTGTATGCGAAGCTGACTATCGCCGGTGCGGGTCACGGCAGCCATTCAAGCCGAGGGGGTGGCTCAAATAAGAGCCACCCCGGCAGGGACAGCAGCGACCAAGCTACTGCACTTTGGCTGCAGTGATATTGCCGATGGCTGACAGGATTTCTCCCGAGGTGTTCGTGGTACGGCAGACGAGGTACAGTTCCGTCGACCCCGAGACGCTGTACCATCCGTAGAACGAAAGCGTGAGCATCCCGCCGGCCGGAATCGTTCCCGAGGAGGTCAGTCCGTAGGGCAGCGGTGCGGAGCTACCTGCCGCTGGCGACATCCAGCACCATACGTATGCTGACTGGCTGCTGTTATTGGCGATCGCTTGCTGGCCGCCAATGGTGAAATTTCCGGACTGGCCGACGATCACGGCATTGACGGTTACATTCCCACCCGACAATGTGTAGTCGCTGCTTGTGTTGTGGGAGTAGATCTGGGCGGATGCGCTGTGCGCGGTGGCGAGGATGGTTGCGGCCGCGAAGGCGGCCAGGACAAAGGTGCGGATGGTGGATTTCATGGCGGTTCTCCTTTTTGGATAGCGGCCTTGAAAGCCGCCTTCACTGATGAGTGCGCGGTGGGCGGGGAAAAGGGGCAAGGGGTTCTGAATTTTTTCACTGAGGGTGGGTCAATCATGGGAAAGAAATGGGAACGGGCCGGACAACCGGCGCCCGGAGTCAGGAGGCCGGGGCATTGCCTTTGCAAACAACTCTGGAACAAACCAAATGGGGTGGCCCTGGTTGGAGCCACCCCACGCGACGAGCGACAGAACTACCAGAGCATTGCGGTGATATTGCCCCAGGTTCCCAGGGCAACTGAGCCCGCGGCGCCATAATTGTGGCAGACAACCCAAAGATCCGTCGGCCCCGTGGCTGTGTAAGAACCGTTGAGCGGAATTGTGATTGCCCCGCTGACCGTTGCCCAGGCTTGTGGTCCGAAGGGTATCGACGTAGTGCTGCCGTTCACGGTCGAAATCCAGCAATATATTTCTTCCGACGGATTGTTGCCTGTATTGGCGAACGCTTGCTGGCCGCCGATCATATAGGTTCCAGCGTAGGGCAGAGCCAAAACCATGACCGATGCGGTTCCACCGCCGCCGATTTGATGGTCGCCGCTGCCATTGCTGGAATAGATCTGCGCGGAGCCGCTGTGCGCGGTGGCGAGGATGGTTGCGGCCGCGAAGGCGGCCAGGACAAAGGTGCGGATGGTGGATTTCATGGCGGTTCTCCTTTTTGGATAGCGGCCTTGAAAGCCGCCTTCATTGATGAGTGCGCGGTGGGCGGTAAAAAGGGGCAAAGGGCGGGGATCTTTTTTTGCGAAGTTCGGCGGGGGGTTGAGGAGACGGGTGGGGCTTGGCGTGACCGGGTCTGCGGGGTGGCTCGGTTAAGCGATAGCGACAATTGAGCAAACGCCTGGGTGGGATCTCGAATGCGCCTGCGGGGCGGCTCAACCTGGAGCCACCCCGCGTGACGAGCGACAAAACTACCAGAACATTGCGGTGATATTGCCGTATGTTGCCAGGGCAGCTGCGCCAAAATTGTGGCAGACGACCCAAAGATCCGTCGGCCCTGTGGCGGTGTAAGAACCGTTGAGTGGAAGTGTGATCACCCCGCCGGAAGCAGCAGCCGTTGCCCAGGATGAGGGCCCGTAGGGCACTGAGGCCCCGCCGTTGGCGGTCGAAATCCAGCACGTTACGGTTTCTTCCTGGTTGTTGCCTGCTGTATTGACGATCGTTGTTTGGCCACCAAGCATATAGGTTCCGGCGTACGGTAGAGCCAAAACCATGACCGAAATGTTCCCGCCGCTACCGAGGTTATGGTCGCCGCTTGCATTGCTGGAAAAGACCTGCGCCGAAGCGGGGCTTGTAGAGATGGCAATGGTTGCGGCCGCGAAGGCGGCGAGGACGAAGGTGTGGATGCTGAATTTCATGGCGGTTCTCCTTTTGGGAAGCGGCCTTGATGACCGCCTTCACTGATGAGTGCGGGGTGGGGGGGGGGAAAAGGGCAAACCAGGCGGAATTTTCTTTGAGTTCTCGGCGTGGGGTTTGAGGAGGCCCGGTATCGGGGATCTGGTTTCAGCCTCCGGGAGATCTATGCGCTCGAAGCGCAGTGCCCATAAGGGCGATTTAGTCTTCGGGAGATGGTTCGGCCTCGGTGGGCAGCGAGCCGCCGGGGCGCATTTGCCGGAAGAGCCAGATGCGGGCGAGGGACCAGTCGCGCTTGACGGAGCGGGGAGAGACGTCGAGGATTTGAGCGATTTGTTCGACAGAGAGGCCGCCGAAGTAGCGGAGCTCGACGACGCGGGCCTGGCGGGGGTTGTTGGCGGCGAGGCGGGTGAGGGCCTGATCGATGGAGGCGACTTCTTCGAGGCGGTCGGGAGAAATGGCGAGGTCGTCGTGCATCTCGACGCGGTTGAGGCCGCCGGCGCGACGCTCGGCATTGTGCTGGCGTGCGTAGTCAACGAGGACCTGACGCATGACGTGGGCGGCAAGGCCGATAAAGTGGGCGCGGCTGTTCCAGTCGATGTCTTCGCCAGCGAGGCGGAGATAGGCTTCGTTGATGAGCGCGGTGGCCTGGAGAGTGTGGTCGGGGCGCTCGCGACGCATATAGGCCTGGGCGAGTCGGTGGAGTTCGGAATAAACGAGCGGGAGGAGGCGCTCGGCGGCGGAGGAGTTGCCGTCGTGCATAGCTTTGAGGAGCTGAGTTACTTCTCCTGGCTGGGGATCGGTCACGCTGCGATTGTAGAGCGGGTTGGCGGGCCGAGGGGAACCGGATTTCACCGTAGAGGGCGCATCACAGAGGGTTCATGGTGCGGGAAAAAGTTCTACGACTGCCTGCTTTGGCGAGTTGGTGCCCACTCAAGCCAATAGAAGGCTTGAATGGGCACCAATTCATCTATTCATGTTATCGAGGACGGAGCCCACTATTCCGCCTAAGACTCCGGCCTGGGTGGCTTGGCGGGGTTCGCGGCCGGGGAGGTATTCCTGGAGGGCGTGGGCGAGTCGTGAGAGGGGCAGGGTCTGGAGCCAGATTCTTCCTGGGCCGGTAAGTGCGGCTAAGAAGAGGCCGTCGCCGCCGAAGATGAGGTTCTTGATGCCGCGGACCATGGTGATCTGAAACGAAACGCTGGCGGTGAAGGCTCCGACGTGACCGGGGTGAACGAAGAGGGATTCGCCGGGCTGGAGGTCGCGGGTAACGACTTCGCCGGAGAGCTCGAGCCAGGCGGTGCCCTGGCCGCTGATCTTCTGGAGGAGGAAGCCATCGCCGCCGAAGATGCCCGCGCCGAGTGACTGCTGGAACCCGACGCCGATCTGGATGGCGGAGGTGGCGCAGAGGAAGCCGTGGCGGTGGACCATGTAGTCGTAGCCGGGGGCGACTTCGACGGGGACGATGTGGCCGGGGACGCGGGTGGCGAAGGCGAGCTCGGCGTTGCCGCCCATAGCGCGGTATTCGGTCATGAAGAGGCTGCCGCCGCCCACGACGCGCTTGAAGGCACCGAGGAAGCCGCCGCCACCGGCGAACTGGGTGTGGGTGGTCATCTGGACATTGGGGGACATCCAGGAGAGCTCGCCGGCTTCGGAGATGATGGCGTCGTTGGGCTCGAGGAGGAACTCGAGGACGGGCATGGTGGTGCCGATGACCTGGTGTTTCATGACGACAGGGTACAGCAAGAGGGAAGAGCGTGGAATTTCGGCGTCGGGTGCGAGGTGGTGGGGGCGGTGGTGGGGAACTGGAAAATAATTCCTGGAGTGAGAAAGGGGAGTGGAAGAAATTGCCACTTTTGGGGGCGGTAACGGCTAATCGGTGTTAGCGGTTACCAGAGTTTTCGCAAAACTGCACGAAAGTGATTGCGCGAAACACTTTTGGGTAGTACCTGTAGGGTAACACTTAACACATAACTCCGAGGAGGGTCGCGCACTCCACGATCGCCATTGTTATCAGCAGTACGGGGCCATGATTAGAAGCAGTAGTTCGACCCACGGCGTGACCATTTTGCACGTGGACGCACTTTATCTATGCCGTCGAGCAGTAACCGCGATCGAGAGCCGCAAGTCCCCCCGAAGATAATGCAGTTCGGCCTGGTTTCTCAGTATGAGAGAGAAAGGTAGTGTCGATTCGAGCAGGTTGACTGTAAGGCGCCGATTGGCGAGCGAACAGGAACCTGGCGATTAAGACAACGCCCGACACTCCGCTACTCGACTTGTCCTTGATTTAGAGGTAAGTGCGGCGCGGGAAGAGCCTTCCTGGCGCAAACGGGTGGCGTGTGCTCTGGCGGAAAGGGACCCTGAAATGGATACGAAGCTCGTTCCTCCCTCCTTTGGCCGCGCGTTTGCGGCAGGCGATGCGCTCACCACTTACACCGGGTCGTCCGAGCGGGCACGAAAGCTAAGACGGGCCGGTTGGCTGAGTCTGATGTTCGGTTGTTTAGCACTGGCATTACCGCAGGCTTCGTTTGCGGCCGCGGCTCAATTGACAGGGTTGTCGTGCACCTCCAGCTCCGTCAGCGCGGAGGGTTCGGACAGCTGTACCGTGACGATGAGCCAGGACGTTGTGAATAACCGAAGGATCGTACTGAGGAGCAGCAGCAGTGCGGTGTCGGTTCCGGGTTCGGTGACGGTGCCGGCAGGGTCTTCGAGCGCCGTGTTCAACGCGTGGGTGTCCGGGGTGAGCGGCACGCAGACAGTGACGCTGACGGCGAGCGCTGGGAGCGTGTCTGAGACGTACCAGTTGCAGCTGAGCGGACCGACCCTGGGTTTGAGCGCGACGAGTGTGGCGTTCGGAGCCGAACCTTTGAATACGGTGGCCACGAAAACGGTGACCCTGAGTCCTACGGGAACGCTGCCGCTGACGATTTACGCGGTGATGGTGGGCGGAGCGGGATTCTCGTGGGAAGGATTGAACACGCCTCTGACTCTGTCTCCAGGCCAGACGGCAACGCTGGTGATTGTTTTTGATCCGAGGACCGCGGGCGCGGCCAGCGGGGTTGCGACGGTTGTTTACAACGGAGGGAACACCGCAAAAATAGTGTTGACGGGAACGGGGGGGACAGGCACGACGCCTTCGCCAACGGTGAGCGGGCTTTCCTGCAGCAGTGCATCGCTGACGGGTGGGGGGACAGATGCGTGCACGGTGGCACTGACCTCGGCGGCTACCAGTGCAACGGTGGTGAATCTGACGAGCAGCAGCACCGCGGTAACCCTTCCGGGTTCCATAACGGTAGCGGGTGGGGCAACAAGTGTGGGGTTCACGGCGACAGCGAGCGCGGTCAGCACGACCCAGACCGCAACGCTGACGGCGAGCGCGGGCACGAGTTCGGCGACGTATCCGCTGGTGCTGAATGCTGTGGCGCCGGGGATGAGTATGAGCGCGGCGAGTGTGGCGTTCGGAACAGATTTGCTGAACACGGCGATGAGCAAGACGGTGACGGTGACCTCAACCGGGACAGCGCAGCTGATCCTGAGCGGGGCCACGGCGGCGGGAGCGGGATTCTCGGTGTCGGGCATCAGCGCACCGATCACGCTGAATCAGGGGCAGACGGCGACGTTGACCATTGGGTTCGATCCGGCGGTTACCGGGCCGGCGAGCGGAATGGTGACGATCAGCAGCAACGCTTCGAGCGCCGCAACGATTGCGCTGAGCGGGACCGGGCAGTCGCCGGCGACGCTAAGTGGCGTGTCCTGCAGCAGCGCGGCGCTGTCAGGAGCGGGGACGGATGCGTGCACCGTAAGCTTTTCATCCGCAGTGACGAGCGCAACGGTGGTGGGTCTGGCGAGCAGCAGCGGTGCGGTGACGGTGCCGGCTTCAGTAACCATCGCGGCGGGAGCTTCGAGCGCCGGATTTACGGCGACGGCCACGGCCGTGAGCACGGCACAAACGGCGACGCTGACGGCTACGGCGGGCGGGGCTTCCGCGACGTATCCGTTGCAGCTGAACGCGGTGAACGCGGGGCTGAGCCTGAGCGCGACGAGCCTGGCATTCGGGACTGATTCGCTGAACACGGCGATGAGCAAGACGGTGACGGTGACGTCTACCGGTACGGCGGATCTGATCCTGAGCGGAGCGACAGCTTCGGGAGCGGGATTCTCAGTGTCGGGGGTCAGCGCGCCCATCACGCTTGATCCAGGGCAGACGGCGGTGCTGACGGTGGGGTTCGATCCGGCGTTGTCAGGAGCGGTGAGCGGGACGGTGCTGATCAACAGCAACGCTCCGAGCACGGCGACGATAACGTTGAGCGGGACAGGACAGGCTCCGCCGACGGTGAGCGGAGTCTCCTGCACAGGGGGATCGCTGACGGGATCGGTGACGGACGCGTGCACGGTGACGCTGACGGGTCCGGTCACAGTGGGAACCCTGGTGAGCCTGGCGAGCAACAGCAGCGCGGTCACGGTGCCTGCGTCGGTGACGGTTGCGGCTGGAGCTTCCAGCGCGGCCTTTACGGCGACGGCCAGTGCAGTGACCACGGCGCAGAAGGTGACGCTGACGGCGAGTATGGGCGGGGTCTCCGCGACTTATCCGTTACAGCTGAATGCGGCGATCGCAGGGCTGAGTCTGACCACAACCAGCGTGGCCTTCGGAAGTGTGAACCTGAACACGGCAACGACGCAGGTGGTGACGCTGAGCTCCAGCGGGACGGCGCCGGTGACCATTAACTCGGCATCGATTTCCGGAACCGGCTTCACGATGTCGGGAGTGACGAGTGCGATGACGCTGAACCCTGGGCAGACGGCGCCGATGACGATCACGTTCGATCCGACGACGGCGGCGACAGACACGGGGACAGTTACGATCACAAGTAATTCGTCGAGTGGAGCAACGCAGACGATCAGCCTGAGCGGCACGGGGACGAGCGCGGCAACCTACCAGGTGGCACTGAGCTGGGAGGGGCCCTCGAGCTCGAGCGTGCCGGTGATGGGATATAACGTTTACCGGGCGGCCAGCGGCAGCAGTACGTATACGCTGCTGAATTCGTCAATGGATGCATCGACGACTTATACCGATTCAACCGTAAAAAGCGGTTTAACCTATAACTACGAGGTCACGAGTGTGGGTTCGGGAGGTGTGCAAAGCGCGCCGTCCCCGATCTACACAGCAACGATTCCCTAAGGACTGAACAGGGAAAGCGGATAGTCCGCGCGCGGCGAATCATGGGTGTAGGATTCCATGGCTCGCCGCGTTTTTTTGGGTAATCAGGTAACCACATCCGAGCCGGTTGGCCTGTAGATCCGGGAGTTGAATGGCTCCTGGACCATCCCACGATGGTAACCTAATCCGGAAGATGCGTTACTATCGATAGCCACGGTTCCTCGCTCTCGACGCGCCCTGCGACAGCGGACCGGTAGAAGACGCCATGCCTCCGATCGACCCTTCCTGCGCGGCGTGGCTTGACATCATGACCATAAATAGCTTGTTTTCTTGGACATAAGTTGAATTCTTGCTTGAAAGTCGAGTTGTGCCAAATGGGGAAATCTACTCAGGATTGCCCTATTTCATATCTAAGGTAACCATTCAATAGCACTAGTGTGATCTAACTCACATTACTTATGCGCCGATCCGTAGAAGATCGGGACAGCAAAAAAACTTCGTTCAACTCATCCGCCGCTGAACTCAGCAGGGCGTGCTCGAAAAAGAACCGAGAGAGCGCGGACGGGAGAGGTGTGCGAAGAGACGCTTCCCGAGGTGCCGCAAATGCAGGTATGTCTTATTCCTCCTCCCTTTGGCCGGGATTGCACGGCCAATGTTGCGCTTCTTTCTAACTCCGGATCGTCAGAGCATGGCCGAGGAACTTCCCGGCGCATGAGACTGACAGGGGCCGGCTTTCTGAGCCTGATGTTTGGCTGTTTCGCCCTGGCGTGGACCCAGGCTTCGTTTGGGGCGAGCGCGGTTCTAACAGGGCTGACATGCAACACGAGCTCATACGGCGCCGCGGGCACAGACAGTTGCACGGTGTCGCTGAATCAGGACGTGGTGAACAACCGGAAGATCTCGCTCACAAGCAACAGCAACGCGGTGAAGGTGCCGGCTTCGGTGACGGTGCCGGTGGGATCTGCGAGCGCAGGGTTCACGGCAACGGTGGCGGCGATCAGCGGGACGCAGACGGTGACGCTGACGGCGACCTCAAGCGGCGTGTCCGAGACTTACCAGCTGCAACTGAGCGGACCGGCGCCGACGCTGGGCCTGAGCGCCACGAGCGTGGCGTTTGGGGCGGAGCCTGTGAATTCGATCACTACGAAGGCGGTGACGCTGACTTCTACGGGATCGGTACCTTTGACCATCTACGCGATCACGGTGGGTGGATCGGGATTTTCGTGGGAGGGGATTGGCACGCCGTTGACCCTGGCTCCGGGACAGACGGCAACGCTGGTTCTTATCTTTGACCCGACGACTGCGGGCGTGGCCAGTGGGGTGGCGACGGTCATCTACAACGGAGGGAGCACTGCAACGATCGCATTGGCGGGGACCGGGGGCACAGGTGCGACCGCAGCCGCAGGCCTGGCCTCGGTTTCGTGCGGGAGTGCCTCGCTGACCGGAGCCGCGACCGATGCGTGCGCGGTGACGCTGACATCGTCGGCTACGAGTGCAATGGTGGTGAGTCTGGCGAGCAGCAGCACTGCGGTGACGGTGCCGGCTTCGGTAAAGGTGGCGGCGGGAGCTTCGAGCGCGGCGTTCACGGCGACGGCTTCGGCGGTCAGCACGGCCCAGACGGCGACGCTGACGGCTACGGCGGGTGGTGTTTCGGCGACTTATCCGGTGCAGCTGAATGCTGTATCGGCGGGGCTGAGCCTGAGCGCTGCGAGTGTGGCGTTCGGGAACGATCCGCTGAACACGGCGGTCAGCAAAACGGTGACGGTGACTTCCTCAGGGACGGCGGCGCTGACGATCGCGGGCGTTTCCGTTTCGGGGACGGGATTTTCTGAGTCGGGGATCAGCGCCCCGGTGACGTTGAATCCGGGCCAGACAGCGACGCTGACAATCGGGTTCGATCCGGCGGCAGCGGGAGCGGTGAGCGGAGTGGTGACGATCGCGAGCAACGCTTCGAGCGGCGGCGCCACAAGCAGCAGTGCTACAAGTGCCGGGACGATTGCGCTGAGCGGGACCGGGCAGGCGCCGGCGGCGCTGAGCGTTATTTCGTGCGGCAGTGCCTCGCTGACCGGAGCAGGGACCGATGCGTGCACGGTGACGCTGACATCTGCGGCCACCAGTGCAACGGTGGTGAGCCTGGCGAGCAGCAGCAGCGCAGTGGCGGTGCCGGCTTCGGTGACGGTGGCGGCGGGAGCTTCGAGTGCCGGATTCACGGCGACGGCGACCGCGGTCAGCACAGCCCAAACGGCTACGCTGACGGCGACGGCGGGTGGGGTTTCCGCGACGTATCCACTGCAGCTGAATGCAGTGACGGCGGGGCTTAGCCTGAGCGCGACGAGTATGGCGTTCGGGAGCGATCCGCTGAACACGGCGATCAGTAAAACGGTGACGGTGACTTCATCGGGGACGGCGGCACTGATTCTGAGCGGAGCCACGGCGGCGGGAGCGGGATTCTCGGTATCGGGAATCAGCGCGCCGATCGATCTGAACCCCGGTCAGACGGCGACGCTGACGATCGGTTTCGATCCGACGGCAGCGGGAGCGGCGACTGGAACGGTGACGATCAGCAGCAACGCTTCCGGCAGCAATGCTTCGAGCGGGGCAACGATTGCGCTGAGCGGGACCGGCCTGGCGCCGGCGACGCTGAGCAAGATATCGTGCGGCAGCACATCGCTGACCGGAGCGGGGACCGATGCCTGCACGGTGACACTGACGTCGGCGGCGACGAGCGCAACGATCGTGAGTCTGGCAAGCAGCAACAGCGCGGTGACGGTGCCGGTCTCGGTCACCGTGGCGGCTGGGGCTTCGAGCGCTGGATTTACGGCGACGGTGGCCGCAGTGAGCACAGCGCAGACCGCGACGCTGACGGCGACAGCGGGCGGGGTTTCGGCTACAACGGCGTTGCAGCTCAACGCGGCGGTATCGACGCTTGCGCTCAGTACCAGCAACGTGACCTTCGGGAATGTGACGCTGAATACGCCTTCGACTCAGACGGTGACGATGAGCTCCACGGGGACGGCCGCGGTGACTATCAGCGCGGCTGCGCTTACCGGTACGGGGTTCAGCATGTCGGGAATGTCGATGCCGATGTCGCTGAATCCGGGGCAGAGCGCGACGCTAAGCCTCCAGTTCGATCCCACAGTGGCGGGCGCGGCGACGGGAACAGTGACGATCAGCGGCAACTGCTCGATGGGAGCGATGGTGGTGAGCCTGAGCGGGACGGGCATGGCGCAGGCCACCTATGAGGTGGAGCTGACGTGGGAAGCTCCGGCAAGTTCCAGCGATCCGGTAGCTGGATATCACGTTTACCGGGCGACGGGCAGCGGGTCGTACGCGCTGCTGAATTCGTCCATCGATGCGCCAACGACCTACACAGACACAACTGTGCAGGCCGGGGCAACTTATAACTACGAAGTCAGGAGTGTCGACGCGTCGGGGGTGGAAAGCGTGCCCTCGAACGTTTATACGGCGACGATTCCGTAGGGGCTCCTAATACGCTCAAGGAGCAGCTGCGGAAGGAATGCGGCACCGGCGACCCTGGGAGGGGGCGCCGGCGGGAGGGTGCGGTGAGTGCAGTTGGCTCAGCGCACCCTCCCAAATTTTTGGTTGGGGGATTTGTGGTTCACGAGTTGGTGTCTGTTGAGCTCGACTGCAGGGGTGGTCCGGACGATCGTGTGACGATCAGCGCACGCCTGCGGCGAGCAGGGTCGTGGTGGCGTGGCGGCGGTGGGCGATCATCCGTGGCTGCGCGGGCCGGGCAGGCGCCAGGGGCGCATAGCCGCGATAGACGGTGATGTGGAAGCAGGACTGGTAGAACTCCTCTTCGACGTCGATCTTGCCGGCGGTTTGGAGGGGCACGAGCCAGGCGCGCATCCAGGAAAGCTCAGAGAAGGACATGCCCTTTTTGCCGATGTCGACGGCGGCGCCAGTGAGGTGCGGCGAGGCGACATCGCCGTCGGCGGGGGCGGCGTTGCCATTGACTTCGAGCAGCGCGCGCTGGAAAGCGACGGTGCGGACGGCGGAGTTGACCTGGAAGGCGCGGTGGAAGCGGGCGTAGTGGGAGCGGGCGAGGTCAGAGAGGAAATTGGCCGTCCAGGGACGGCAGTAGCGGCGGTTGGCCGGCAGGTCCGGGTTGACGCGGAGGGCGGAAGTGGCGGGGAGGGGCACGATTTCGTGGGAGGATTCAAGCTGTTCGAGCTGGGCGTCGTCTTCGATGCGGACCAGGCCTTCGGCATCATCACGCTGATTCTGGCGGACGAGGGATTCGAGCGAGCCGCGGAGGGGCGCAACAAAATGGATGCGCGCGATGGGCTTGATGGTGGCGTGGGTGGTCGCGGGCTGGGTGGCGACGGTTGCGACGGGAGGGCGAACGGGCAGACTTCGAACGGGGACAGCGCTGTGGCAGGGCACCGAAGCGGGATTGGCAAGGATGGTGTGGGAGGCGTGTCCAGCTACCTGACAGCAGCCTGAGGCGGCTGTGCGAGACAGGCGCGCAGGGCGATGACCTGCCGGAGCGGTGGTGCTGACGGGTGCGGCAAAGGCCGTCGAGGCGTAGAACGGGGTCGCCAGCAGGAAGCCGGCAGCGAGTGCGAAGGTGGGCACGATGCGCATCATGGAGACTGAAGGGTTGTCGACAGGGACAACACCAGAGTACCTGACCCTGGGTGGGAAGAAAAGTGGCGGGGTAGAGGCAGGTGATAGGGAGTGGCCAGTAGGGAGTAGGCAGTAGGGAGAAAGCAACAGGCAATAGGCAGTAGGGAAAGGTCAGAGCGGTCGGGAGTGACTGACCCGGATAAGTTTTCATTCTGGTTTTGGGGATGGGGGAGTACAATTCCGAGGAAAACAGCAGAGACAGCAGAAGCAGCACGCAGTTTATTTCCGGAGGATTGCTATGGCCGATGCAGTGGTTCAACCTGAAGCGTCCGCACCGCCGCTGAATCAAGTGCAGCGGGTCGTGGATGCATTTGCCGCCCCGTCAAAGACGTTTATCGACATCCGTCGAAATGCGAGCTGGTGGATGCCTTACCTGATCGGAGTTGTCATCACTCTGATTCTTGGGGTGGTGGTGCAGCAAAAGATTGGGTGGGACAAGACCTACCAGAACATGCTGAAGCAGAGCCCGGCGCAGCAGCAGAGGATCGAGCAGGCGCCGGCCGAGCAGCAGGCGGCGGCGATGCGGATGGGCGCGAACATCACGAAGTACAGTTTCTGGGCGACGCCGGTGATTGCGCTGATCGTTGCGATCATCGCGGCCGCGGTCCTGATGGCGACGGTGAACTTTGGATTTGGCGGCAAGTCGACGTTCGGACAGATGATCGCGGTGTGGATGTACGCGACGCTGCCGTGGGCCATTCAGGGGATCCTGGGGACTGTTTCCACGTATTTCGTTGACCCGGATACGTTCAATCTGAAGAATTTCGTTGGGACGAATATTGGGTACTACCTGCCGCAGGATTTGCCAAAGACGGTGATCGCGCTGGGCTCGGCGATCGACATATTCACGATCTGGGCGCTGGTGCTGCTGACGATCGGCTGCGCGATCGTGGGCAATATCAAGAAGGGGCAGGCGGCGATCGTGGTGTGGGGATGGTGGGTGATTATGACCATCCTGAAGGTGGTTGGGGCGATGTTTTCCTGACGGAACTTCGTATAGAACAGGGCCCGCCGGAGACGGTGGGCCTTGCTGTCTGCCGGGGGCGCTCGGACGCCTGAACGGCCTCTAAACGATTACCTGTGTTGGTCTTGCCTCACCCCTTCACGGGGCCTCGACCCTCATCCCGCAGGAGGCGGCGAGCTCAGCGCCGGTGTGGCCCGCTCTCCGCGCTCTACCGACTGCCTGAAATATTCGAGGCTCAGTTGCAACCCCGTCCTCAGATCGATCTTCGGCTCCCACCCCAAGAGACGCTTCGCTTTTGAAATGTCTGGCTGGCGCTGGACTGGGTCGTCCTGCGGCAAAGGCTCGAATCGGATCTTGCTCGATGATCCGGTCACTTCCAGAATCTGCCGCGCACACTCGAGAATTGTCCATTCCACCGGATTGCCGATGTTCACCGGCAGGTGTTCAGTGGATCGCGACAGCCGCAGAATGCCGTCGATCTCGTCGGAAACATAGCAGAAACTCCTCGTCTGCGTCCCCTCGCCATAAATGGTCAGGTCTTCGCCGTGCAGCGCCTGGGTCATCAGGTTGGAGATGACCCGCCCGTCGCTGCCCTGCAGCCGCGGACCATAGGTGTTGAAAATTCGCACCAGCCGCGTGTCTACCTGGTAGTAACGGTGATACGCCATCACCAAAGCTTCCGAAAATCGCTTGGCCTCGTCGTAGACCGAGCGGGGCCCTACCGGATTCACATTTCCCCAGTAGCTCTCCGATTGCGGGTGCTCGGTCGGGTCGCCATAGCACTCGGAGGTGGACGCATGCAGAAAACCGGCACCGTACTTCCTCGCCGCCTCAAGTGCGTTCCTCGTTCCCTGGGAACCCACCAGCAGCGTCTCAACGCCGATCCGCATGTAGTCCACCGGACTGGCCGGCGAGGCGAAGTTGAAAACAAAGTCGACTCGGCCAAAATCGAATGGCCGGCAAATGTCGTGCTCGATCAGCTCAAATCGAGGCTCGCCCTTCAGGTGCGCGAGATTGGCGAGTTTCCCTGTACTGAGGTTGTCGACCCCCGCAACGCTGTGCCCCTCCGCGAGCAGCGCGTCGCTAAGATGCGATCCCAGAAATCCCGCCGCTCCCGTTACCAGAACCCGCATTGGCCTTGCGTTGCTTTCCTTATCCAAGATCCGGCGTTCCCTCGGGGTTCAGATCGAAGTTCATTCTGTCGCCTCAATTTAAATCCGGCGAGTAACCATGGCGACGCCTTCATCGAGGCGCCCCGGTTTGTCTCACGGCTGATCTGGATGTTAACATCCCCATGTTGCGTTTTCTACGCTTTCCCCTGACCATCAGAGCGGCAATGTGAAGCCCACTCCGCGCCTCCGCCTTGCGCAGTCTCAATTTGCCATTACGATAACCGGACATCCAGCCCCGCCTCCTCCTGGTCGAAGCGGGCGCCCGCATACGCAATGCTGAAGCGAATCCTGAAGATGGTCCTGGCTCAGGGTGCCGGCGTTGCTGTCATCCTCATCACCCAGATCCTGCTTCCCCCTGTTTTCCTTCATGCCTACGGAGTCTCTTCTTACGGGGAGTGGCTTGTGCTCTCCGCAACCATTTCGTACGTAGCAACTCTGAATTTCGGAATTACCACATACGCAAGTAACGAATTAACGATCCTCCATCAACGCGGCGATTCGCTCCAGTATCGGCGGCTTCAGGCCAGCACTCTCGCTCTGGTTCTCGTTCTCATTGGGATCGGCATCGCCCTGACCGCCGGCGTCAGCCTCCTGCCCCTCAACACCCTTCTCCACCTGCGCACGATAAACCGCGCTGAAGCCGGCCTCACCGCCCTGTTCCTCGGCCTGCAGATGGTGGCTCAAATCCTCGGCGGCTACTATAACAACCTCTTCATGGTGGTCCAGGAAATGCATCGGGGAACCATGTGGTGGAACCTCCGGCGTCTCTCAGCCACCCTTGTTGCCGCTGCTCTTGCTCTCTTTCATTTCTCTTTCGCGGCCAACGCCTTTGGCCAGTTTGCGGCCGTCCTGCTGGTCGCCCTGGCCTCCATCGTCGATCTGCGCAGGCGCATGAAGGGCCTCCCCATGGGGATTCGTGGCGCCGACTGGGCGACCGTTAAGGCCACGCTGAAACCGAGCGGCATGTTTGGAATGATCTTTACGCAGAACTTTCTTCTCTTCCAGGTTCCCGTCATTCTTCTGCAGCGCCTGCTGGGTCCGGATGTCGTGGTTGTCTTCACGCTCAGCAGAACCGTGTTCGGCACGGCTCGACAGCTGCTTTCGGTTGTAACCACCGCCATCGCTCCGGAAATAACCTTCAGTTTCGGCAGTGGCGATATGAAAAAACTGATTGAAATATTTCATTACTCCGAGCGAGTCGTCTTCTCTTTGATCCCCGTCGCCAATCTCGGAGCCTATCTCTTTTCCCCTCTGCTGCTCAGCATCTGGCTGCATCGCCCCGGGCTCTTCGATCAGGACACCTATATCCTGATGGCGCTGGTTTCGGCAGTCATGAGCGTGCGCGAGCATAAAGCGTATTTTCAGTACTCGACCAACACCCACCACCGGTTCGCTCACATCGTATTTTGGGGAAGCCTGATCATGATCGCGGTAAGCGTCCCCATGACGGTCCGCTTCGGCCTTCTCGGATTCATGTACACATGGCTCGCATCGGAAAACGTCCAGATGACTCTGCTCTATCGCGAGAACAGAAAACTGTTTGCGGACGATCCTTCGATCACCATCGCCCCGGTTCTCAAGCTGGCCGCCTTCACGGCCGCCTCGCTCGCGCCCTGCATGCTGCTTCTCGACTACGCCCGAAGCCATTCACTTCTCGTCATCGCCGCTCTCGCCACATGCGGCACAGCGTTACTCCTGACTGCTTCCTGGTTCGTGTTTGGCCTCGGTGCTGTTCAGAACAAAATCTTCTCCAGGGTCTCCGGTCCCTGACGATGTGCGGATAACCGGGCATCCGCGGTGCGGTCGGGCAAGTGACTCTAACCCCGGAGAATGCGTTCGAGCATCCGCCTGGGTAAAGGGGTAAACTCCAGTCAACCGATAAGATTTGAGATGATAGGAAATAACGGCCAGGCCTGGGAGGAATCGATTCTATGTTTCAATCATTAGTCCGACCGCTAAAAATGATGATGCCGAAAAAGGGCTATCGAAAAGTGTTATTTGGCCCTGCTGCGGGGTGTGTCATGGAAATCGATCCCCGCCAGCGCATAAGGCCCTACCTTGGTGTTCATGAGTGGGAGCTGAATGGCTACTTTAAGAGACTTGTAACTCCAGGTTCAAAGTGTTTCGATCTGGGGGGCAACGACGGATACGACGCACTGATGATCGCGACGCTTTCGCGCGGAAAAGTCGCCTCATTCGAGTGCGATCCTTCCACAGCCATTACATTGCGTCAAAACATCGCTCAGAATCCCAAGCTGGACATTTGTGTTGTCGAGTCCTTTGTGGGATCGGAATCGGGAGACGGCAAAACTACCATCGACGAGGCCGCGCGGCAGATGTTTGTACCTGATTTCATAAAAATCGACATCGAAGGCGCTGAGGATGCCGCACTCGAGGGCGCGTCGAATACTCTGACACAGAATCATCCCGGAATGATAATTGAGGTCCACGGCCTGGATAAGGAACAACGATGTTTGGCAATTCTGCGCGACTACGGGTACAGCACCTCTATAGTGAACCAGAGCTGGTTCATGAAGGACTCCGCACGGGGAGGATATAACCGTTGGCTGGTTGCCTCCCGGGATCCTCGCAGCGCTGCAGGTAATTGACTTCGTCGCGGCCGCTCTGGATCTGGAGCAAATATCGGCGCGTCACGAGAACCTGCGACTATCTGTCTTCCTCGGAGAAGACGTCCAACAGAGTTAGTGGGATTTCCTGACAATAACCGTACCGGATCTGTCAGGGGCCAGAACTGGTCTCTCAGGGCGGCCCGTAAAAAATTCGTCCACCGCCCGCGTTATCCCAGGCCAAAAACCCGAGCTGTAGTCATGCACTACGATCAGACCGCCGGGCACGACTCTGGGATAGAAGCGCTCCAGGCCGGCCTTCGTCGGTTCGTACAAGTCACAATCAAGGTGGGCGATCGCAATTTCAGCCGGTAGCTCAATCTGGTTACATGACTCCGGGAAAAAGCCAGGAACATAAGAAACATCCCTGATACCGACGAGCTTCCTGACCCTTTCCAGCGAGGTGTCAGCGAAGCCTGGCTTTCGATGCGAATCGTGTCCGGTGAAGTCACGCTGATCGAAGCCGGTAAACGTGTCAAAAAGATACAAACGGCGCGAATGCTCCCGCGCCAGAGCCGCCAATAAAGCAGCGGAGTTCCCGCGATAAACCCCAAGTTCCACTATATCGCCCTGAACGCCTTCGTGCAGAATGTGGGCCGCATTCAGGTAAAGCGTATAAAAGCGCGCCAGGTCCCATATATTGGTGCTGTTATCGCTTGTCCACGCTCGGTACAACTCCGAATAACCAGGTACGCCGTTGTAACTCCAGTGAGATTCAGGCTTGCGCGCCAGCACGTAAGGTGAAAGCATGGACCGATTGATGCGATGGGCGATCTGCCTGCAAACAAAGGAATCAAGAAGGCGGCGTACGACTCTCCGCAGCGACGCAGCTATGCCCCCGCCTCTTTCGCTATCTGGCCCACGATCGGCATTCTCTGTTGGAGCACTGGAATTCAGGCTAACCTCCGCCCCGCGCTGTAAGAATAAAGGATAATTGACTAATAGTATAGTGAGCTGCGCGCCTCGCGAGGCAGCGCTGTTTCGCAGTAGCCGGGGTCGCGCCAGGACCACGACCAGGGCCACGAGCTGAAGCACGGCCACGGCACATCAAAATGCGTTTACACTGGAATTCGGGATGAGCAGCAGAATTACCATCGTAAGCCTTCAGACGTTCGGCGACTACATGCTGAAGGCGCCTTTGATTCACGAGCTCTTCGCCGCGCACGGCGATCCCGAAATCACAATCGTCACTAACCCCAGGGGGGTGCAGGTGTACCCACTGATTGACTCCCGGCTGAACGTTGTCGGGGTCAACAAGGCAGAGTCACGATCGGCCCTCTTTCTGAGACTGCGCCGGATTCCCACAGCCGATATCCTGTATCTCGTAGATCAACACCCCGGATCCTGTCTGATGGCTCTTACCCTCAGGGCCCGGCGACGGGTTGGCTGGTATCAGAGCGTCAGCTGGCTTTATCACGGCAAAGATCTCGGATTTCGCGATCGTTACGCCCTGAAACGAATACTCTCAGAGATACTGCGCCTTACCCTGACCACCAGCTATCTGCGCTCACCGGAAAGCCTCTACGAAGGACATGTGGAGCTTGGCCTCCTGGAATCGCCCCGCCGTTACCCGCGTCTCGCTCAATACAGGACCGCATATAGCCTCCCACCCCGATCCAAGGCAAACCCTCCGGTGATTTTCTGTGCCACTCTTGCCAGCTGGGTGGGGAGGCAGCTCGATGAGGACCGCTGGATTCAGGTGATACAGACTCTTCTTGAAGAATTCCCAGGGCATGGCATCGTGCTGGATGCCGCGGATTCGCTGATGTCGCGTTTCTCGCGCGAGCCCCGCGTCACACGGCTCATCCGCAGCGAGCAATTGAGCGAGTTCTTCGGCCTGGTAAGCTCCGCGGATGTTGTGATCGCCTCCGACAGTTTCGTCACCCACGTCGCGTCATGGTTCGATGTCGCCGCCGTCTCATTCTTCGGGCCGGCCACTCCGCACCGCTTTGCCCCAACCGCGCCTGGCAGCACCATCCTGTTCCATCAGCCGCCGTGCTCGCCCTGCGTGCAGGGGAGAGGGTTGGAGCTTTGCCGCGCTGGTTACTCGCAGTGTTTGTCGCTGCAACAAATAACTGCGCAGGAGATCTGTGCGGCGGCAGCCAGGGCGATCGCCCTCTGCGGGAATGCGGCCAGCTAGTTTCCGGCTCACACCACCAAAGCGCTCTACCTCGATTTCCATTCGTCTCAATGCGATTGCAGGGTGGCCGCGCACGTAGACCCCGAATCAGCCCGTCCTGCCCGCCAATCGGCCCGGCGGCGACGACGCCACTTCGGATTCCGCGCTGCTCCGGCTGGCGGCACCGCCGAATAATATATGATCGCCCTCGACCGGAACAATCTTTGCGATCCAGCCGACGAAGTATGAAAGCAATATCATATAAAGTGGAGTGCGAATTACCAGGGGTAAGAACCGGTCCAGCATAAACTCACCAAAAGCAAACATGGTCATTCCCAGCGCGACCGTGCCCCATGGACGGCTCAGGTCGAACATGCTTTCGAAAACCACGAAAACGATCGGAAAACAAAGGAAAGGGAAAAGAATGACGCCAGGCCAACCAAACGCTCCGTAACTGTCCCCAACCGCGGAGATTTGTGGATACCCAAGCTCGTCGTTATCCGGGGACATCCCGGATATATGACCGATGTAGTCCTCTCCGCTGACATTGCGGGGTTTGTTCTTGTATAAGAATGAAGGCACGGCATTGATGAGTTCGATCTTAACAGCCCCCAGGCCATAATGAACGCCGTGCGCGCAGGCTTCGATCACATTGCTGTCCGCGCGAATGAGAGAGAAGCGACTCAGCAGGTAAGTGCCGGGCAGGCTAAAATATTGCTCCCGGGACCCAGTGGATTCTTCAAATGCCGTCTCGACGCTGGCGGCCAGTTGCCGCGGATCGTGAAATATCGTCAATATGTAGAGTGTTTTGTAGACCCTTTCATTCAACGGCATACCTCGTGCGTAGTTGCGAGAATAGAGAGCAAGTGGGGAGAGAATTGCGGTAAAGACCGCCGCTCCCGCGATCAGCACCACATAGTGACGCATCCGAAAACGATACCCGCGGAGATAGCAGGTCACCGCATACACTATGCTGGGCACTAAGATATTGGTTCTCACGCTGTCGACAAAGCCTACCGCAGTCAAAGTCAGCCATGGAATGAAGGCGCCCATTCCGAAGCTGTGGCGGCCTTTGGTTCGCGCGATTCGCATGTCCACCGCCATAATCAGTGAAAAGAGCAGCAGCGGCGAAAGCGCTAACGCGAAACTGCGAGTGCCATTGTATATCTGCTCTTGTCCCTCGACGGCCCCCGCGTAGGTTTCGTAGACGATCGTACCAATCAGCCCGGCGACCAGAGCTATTGAGTAGAGTATGGTCGAGTGAGCCGATGTCTCCGGCTCCCACGGCTTAGGCAGCCGGAGTCTTGTTCGCCCGTAAATGAAGGTTCCGAGCAGCGCGCTCAGGTAAAAGACCGCGTAGACCGAGATGGTCAGTTGAGGCAATTCCAGGTTTTTGTCTGCCGCCTCAAGCAAAAGGACTTTGGCAAATTGCGAGACGACGATGGTTCGAAGTGCGAACCCGGCAAAGATAATCCCGCTGAAGCTGCTCAACCCTCCCAGGAGGTTGTAAGTAACGCCGATGGAGAGCATCGCCACGAACATCATGGTGACGAAGAACAGGCCTGTTCCGCACGCCAGCTCCCCGGCGACCAGAAATGCCAGCGCGGAACAAAGAACGATTGGCGATAATTTATAAGCACGCAGCAAATGAAACGGCTCCGCGATTCCGGAAAAAAAGGAGTTAAGGAGTCTTGGCGATGTAGCCGAGACCGTAAATGGAGCTTGCCGCGATTGCGGCGCCGCCGCCCGCCATCCCGGCCTTGAACCCGTTGGTGGGAACCAGCAGCACATCGTCCGAGGCGAGCGCGACGTCTCTCTCCTTGCCGCTCATCACCTTTTTCAGGTCCATCTGAATCTCCACATGCTGGTCATCCGGCGTTCTGCGGATAATGACCACCTTCGAAAGCGCCGCTCCGAAGTTGAGTCCCCCGGCCATGGCGATAGCTCGCATCACGGTAACAGGCGAGTTACTCGAGAGGGGAATCGCCGATGGAGTCTTCACCTGGCCCACCACAAAAACGCTGCCTACTTTCGGCACAATGACCGTATCTCCGGCCATCAGCGGAATATTCGTCTCATCCGTCGTCCTGGGATCCGAACCCAGCAGGATCGTGATCGGGTTGGGGTCGCCCTCGCGGCGCACCGTGATGGTATGGCTTGCCAGCGGCGTAAAACCACCGCATGCCGCAATCACGTCCAGCAATCGCAACTGGCCAAAGGCGGGAACCGGGGCCGGCTTCTGCACTTCGCCCAGCACTGTGATCACACGCGTCGGTGAATCAACCAGTGCCACGGTCACCTGCGGATCGACCAGGATTCCCTTGTCCTTCAGTTCCTGTTCGAGGTAAGCCGCCGCATCCGAGGGCGTCATCCCCGCCACTTTCACGACCCCCAGATAGGGCAGCACGATTTCACCCTGCGCGCCGACCTTGATGCCGTTGACGCTGCTGCTCGCGCCGCTGGTATTGCCCGGCGCGTCGGTGCTCGTGGTTGTGCTTGTCGTCAGCTCCGGCGCCCCGTAGGTCGTGATCGAGATAACATCTCCGGGCATGATCTTCACGGCGTCGTACCGGGCCTTCAGGGCCGACACTGGTGACGACGTACCGGCCGTCGATCCACTCACCGCCGGCCCGGCAAACTGCCCGGACGCCAGGGCCGCGCCGAAGATCGTCCCCCAGCAGAGGGCGCCCACCGATATCATCCCGCTCATCCATCGCAGGTTCATTCCGCCTCTTCCCCGCGCCCGCTCGACGCCCTCGGCTTACTTCCCATATTCGTACGTGTAATACCCAAGGTAGCCGTAGTACTCGGGCAGCGATGCATCGACCCCATTGAATACGAAGCCGTATACCTTTACGTCCAGCTCATGCAGAATCTCAGCCGCACGCGCCAGCATGCGCCGGGTGCAGTAGCCCTGGCGGATGACCAGCACCATGCCATCCGCCTGTGCCGCTACAATCGCCGGATCGGTCACCGACAGAATCGGAGGCGTATCGAAGATGACGTAGTCGTACCGCTCCCGCAGCTGGCGCACGACCTCTGTCATCTGGTCGGAGGCCAGCAAATCGGCCGGCAAAGGTGGCATCGTTCCCGAGGGAATTACATCGAGGGTGGTGAGCGTCTCGTGCGTCTGCGTCACTTCGTCCAGCGTGTAGTAACCGGTCAGCACTTCGGATAAGCCCTTGCCGCCCTCCAGCCGAAGCCGCTTATAAATCGAGGGGCGGCGCATGTCCGTATCCACCAGCGCAACCTTCTTGCCGCCCTGCGCCAGCACCGCGGCCATATTCACCGAGACCGTGGATTTGCCTTCCGACGGCTGGCAACTGGTGACTGCGATCACCTTCGACTCCCGTGAGGTGGTCGACAATCGCATGGAGGTGCGCAGCGCGCGGAAGGACTCTGAAAAGGGCGAGCGCGGATCGCGCAGCAACTCCGGCCCAACGACCCAGTCAAGCTCCGACCCTTTGCTCTTCCAGTGACTTTGGGGAATCATCGCCAGAGACGGCAGGCCGAGGATCTCCTGAATCTCATGCGCATCCCTGAGGCGGGTATCCATCTTCTCGAAGAACAGCGCCAGGGTGATCCCGGCAAAACTCCCGAACAGCAAGCCGATTAGTCCAAGTTCGGCCGGAGACATGCTCGATGGCTCAACCGGCGGAGTGGCCAAATCCACCACGCTGATGTCCGCCGCATCGAGCCCCGCATCCACAGCAGCCTCCCGCAGCCTGGCCAGGATGCTCTCATACATGTGACGGTTCGACTCGTATTCCTCCGTCATCAGCATGTACTGCACGATGTCGTCTCGCTGGCCGTAAAGCTGCTCCTCCTTGCTGTTCAGCATGCCTTTGGCCTGGTTCTCCGCCGCCTCCGATACCTCCAGGGCATCTTTGGCCTGGGCGACGATCCGATTTTCCGCCTGCCCCATCTCGCTGCTGAGCGCGGCGATCTGCGCCTTGAGCTGTTTGACCTGCGGATAATTCGGCCCGTAGACCGGCTGGAGCCTGGCCAGTTCCGCCTCCGCCGAGGCGCGCTGGCCGCGCAGGCTGGAAAGCAGCCCCTGTGGACCATCATTGCCAAGAGCAGTGGAGCTGTCCTGAATCTGATCCGGGGGCATGGATTGCAGGATGCGATATCTTGCTTCGCTGAGCACCCGCTGCTCCGTCGCATCGGAGATGCCCTTTTCGAGGTTGGCCACTTCGGTGACCATCAGACTATGGTCCGGATCGAGCGCATTAATCCCCAGCTTCCGCTGCAGGTCCACCATTTTGTCCTGCGAACTCTGCACCACGGTCCGCAGATCGTCGATTCGTTCCGTCAACCACTTACTCACTTCCTTGGTGGTGTTGTAATGACTGACGAAATTGTTCTCGACAAACTCGCTTTCCAGAGCATTGACGATGTCGGCGGAAAGTTCCGGCGACGGGCTCCGGTACTGGATGGAAATCATCTCCGTGCGCGGCACTCGCTCGATGGTCAGATTCCTGCGAAGCCCCCGCAGAATCGCGGTGCGAACGTAGTAGTTGTTCAGATCGCCGTGCAGCAGGGGTATTGAAGTGCCGCCGAAGGTCGATGTTCTGATGGTTTTGGCGCCCCGCAGAAATGTCAGATTGTCCTGGAGCCTGAGCTTCTCAGCAACCGCCGTCAGTAACTTGTCGCTCTCCAGAATGCGGATGTCGCTTTCCACGACCACGTCGAGCGAGCCCATCCCTGAAGTCAGCATCGCCGAAATCGACTGCTTCAGCTCCGATGCCGAGCCTGGCTGAATCTGCACTTCACCGGTCGCGGAATAGCGCTTGCCACGGACCAGGCCGGCGGCCGCCGCGAGGACCGCGAATCCCAACGCCATGCTGAGCAAAAAAACACGGCGCTTCCGAATAACCAGCCACAATTCGGCCAGCGAAAGGTCCTTCGCCTCCGACCCGGCGGGACCTGCAGACACCAGCTTGCCGCGAACCAACTGTTGCACCTAACCTCTCAGTGTTTCGAATTCCTGATCGGAATCCGCGAATCGACATCTCCGGCACTGGATTGCAGCGCCGCACATGATTCATCCGCGCAGCCGTGCGGGAAAAGAAGGGCTTGCTTCAGGACAATCCACCGAAACAGAGCTGGCTGGTGCGCCATGCGATCCGCCCCAAATGTTACCGCTCTGCGGCAAAAGCGTAATTCGAGTGTATCGTCCCGTTTCTTTCCCGGTCAACAGTACTCCGGTTTCCCCATGGGTCGACCGCGGTCCGACAGTAACCCTTTTGGAAGGCACAATTGCACTGTTCAGGCAGATGCCTTTCCCGCGATCGCTTTGCAGACCCGCGGGGATCGAACCATACGGATCAATTCCGGGATGTTAGCCGCAGGCTGGGGCAAAGCGAAGAAGTAACCCTGCATAATGTCGCACTTCATTCCCGCCAGGGCTTCGGCCTGCTCCTCCGTCTCCACTCCCTCAGCCACCACTTCAAGTCCGAGACTGTGCGCGAGCGAAAGAATCGCCTGCACCAGCGCACTGGTGCCCTTCGGCTCGCACAACCGCTCTACAAACGACCGGTCGATCTTCAGCCTTTCGATAGGAAGCTGATGCAGGTGCTGCAGCGACGAATAACCGGTACCGAAATCGTCCACGGAAAAGTGGACGCCAAGATCCGCCAGCTCCCGCATCTGGCGCGCCAGATCATCCAGATTGCGCATGACGGTGGTTTCCGTCATCTCGATTTCCAGGCCATCGGCCGCCACCCCGCTCTCCATCACCACCTGCCGCACCTGCCGGGAAAAATCCATCCGCATAAACTGCAGCGGGGAAACGTTAATGGCAATCCGCGGAACCACGATTCCCTCGCTGCGCCATTCCTCGCTCTGGCGGCACACCTCGCGCAAGACCCAATTACCTACCGGGACGATCAGCCCGCTTTCTTCTGCCACCGGAATAAACCGTTCGGGATTCACCGTGCCGAACCTCGGGTGGTGCAGCCGTAGCAGCGCCTCCAGACCACAAATCACTCCGTCCGCGGTGTACTCCGGCTGGTAGTAAAGTTCAAGGCCACCGTCTTTGAGCGCCCGCCTCATGAACATCTCCAGCTCATTGGCTTCCGTGGTCGACCGGCTGATTTCCTCTGAGACCAGAGCCCAATCGTTGCCGCCCGATCGCTTCACCCGGTACATCGCCGCGTCCGCATTCCTCCACAATGCGGCCGCGTCCATGCCATGCTCGGGATACATCGCAATCCCAATACTCGCCGTAACGTCGATCGGGTAATGATCGGCCACCAGCGGCTTGCGCAACCCCGTCAGCAGATCTTCCACCAGTCTGGTCGCATCGTCCGCGGCTACCAGATCCCCCACCACAATGGTGAACTCTTCGCCCCCGGATCGCGCGACCGTATCCTCCGCCCGGAGGCGGCTCTTCATCCGTTCCGCCACCTGCTTCAGGCACGCATCCCCTGTCGCGTGCCCGTATGTGTCGTTGATTTGCTTGAATCGATCGATGTCCAGGCACATCACGGCGGCCTTCTTTCCACGCCGCGCCGCTGACGCCAGAGCCTGTTCCATCCGGTCCAGCAGCAGCAGCCGATTCGGCAGCCCCGTCAGCATATCGTGATTGGCCTGATGCACCAGCCGGTGGTGCAACTCCTGCCGCTCGGTGACGTCCTGCACCAGAGAAAATCTCGCTGCTCTTCCTTCAAATCGGATCGTGTGCGCGGAAACCTCTACCTGAATGCGCCGCCCGTCGCGCAGAATATGCGTCCATGGCCCGGAAACAAACACTGAGTCATTATTTCCGGCTTTCGCAACGGTTTTTTCCATCGCTTCCACTTCGTCCCGCGGACGGATATCGCGCAGCGTCATGTTCCGGAACTCCTCCGCCGAATAACCGTAGCGCGAAACCGCCGCGTCGTTGACGGCCAGAAACTGCAGCGTCTCCGTATCGAAAATCCACATCGGATGGGGGTTGTTTTCGAACAACACACGGTATTCCTCGCTGCGCGTGTCTGCCTCCCGCTTTTGTTCCTCCAGAAGCGTCAGAATCATCCCGAAGGCCACGAAATACTTCGGCACGTTCCACAGTTCGCCGATGACATTGACCCTCGGCGCGAATGCTTCTATCAGAAGAGCGCATGGAAAAACCGCGCCCCAGGCTGCCAGCCCCGACACCGCGACCATGACGCCTGCAGTGGTTCGCCGGAAATCCTCCCAGTAGAGGAGCGCGTTCAGGAAAAATATCTCCGAAAGGATGGGGTAAATGCTCTCAGCGACGTGTCCGCGGCGAAGCTCGAACGCGAGCCAGACAGAACATCCCACGAGGATCGCGGCGCCCCAGCGCCGGGCGATCGCCGCACGCGCAGCTGTTCCGGTCTTCCGCCCTCCTGTACCGAGCCGGAGGATCACCGCACCGTAAGCGACCTGCGCCGCGAGCCCTAGTCCGGCCAGCAGCGTGACCGGCCCGGCCCAAAGCACGACTGTCGATACATAAGCCACCGGCGGCACGCTCAGCAGCAGCGCAGACACCGCAAATCGCCATCCCCGTTCCCAGATCAGCCCGGAGGACAGCGCAAACGCCGCTCCGCACAGCAGCAATGCGCTTCCCGATGCCGCCATGATGAGCCTGGCTCCCCAGGCATCCGGAGGTGTGACCAGCAGCAGTCCGAAGTGGATCAGGATGAAGAACCAGCCCAGCAGCCAGAAACGGACGCGCACGGTTGCATGGCGGCGGTAGACCGACCCGAACAGAATCACCAGCAAACCGATAATCAGAATGTCCAGAAGGATGTTCTGCATGAATCGGGCATTCTCCCGGCGCTGAAAAGTCTCGATCGACTGCATCCGACAACGATGCCGCCTGAGAGTACGACGGGGAATCCGGCGAGATCAAGTGCCTGATTCAGCATACTCTCACGCTCTCCCGGCCCCGCCAGCAAAATCAACCCCTTTTTGCTTCCAGGGCCGTCTCGATTTCGCTCCCGGGGCCGTATCGATGCCTTTGCTAATCTTCCCCCATGGCTTCCGCCCCAGGGACTGCGCAGCAAACGCGCTCCTTCCGCGCTCACATCCTTTTGACGGCCGTCGTCGCCATCTGGGGCTCAACTTTTGTCGTCGTCAAAGATGCTCTCGCCGACGTCTCTCCCCTCCTCTTCAACTTCATCCGCATGACCCTGGCGTTCATCTGCCTCGCTATCTTCTATCGCGGACATTTCGGGCGTATGGATCGCAGATCCCTCACCGCGGGCGCCATTGTCGGCTTGTGCCTGGCCATGGGTTATCAATTTCAGACCGCCGGCCTCCGCCTCACCACGCCCTCCAAATCCGCATTTATTACGGGAATGGTTGTGGTTCTCGTCCCCATGCTTTCCGCCATCCCCGCGCTCCGCCCTCGTGGCGCCCACATGCCCCAATGGAACGCCTGGCTGGGTGCCATCGTCGCATTCGCCGGAATCGTGCTGCTGACCACCCCGCCCGGCCCCGGCTTCACCGCAGGCTTCCGCTCCATCGGCCTCGGCGACCTTCTTACCTTCGGCTGCGCTATGGGATTTTCGCTGCACGTCCTGGCCCTTGCTCATCTATCGCCGCGGATTCCGTTTGAACAACTCGCGGTTCTCCAGGTAGGATTCTGCGCCCTCTTTATGGCCGCCGGCATGCCCCTGCTGGAGCATTCATGGATCCACTGGTCAACCCGCGTCATCGTTGCTCTCGTTGTGACCGCCGTTCTGGCGACGGCGACCGCATTCGCCGTCCAGTCGTGGGCGCAGAAATTTCTCCCCGCAACCCACACCGCTCTCATCCTGGCGCTTGAGCCTGTCTTCGCCTCGATCACATCCTTTCTCGTCCTTGGCGAACGACTCGGCCGCCGCAGCGCATCCGGCGCTCTCCTCATCCTCGCCGGCATCGCCATCACCGAACTCATCCCCATGCCTATCCAGCCCAGCAGCCATGAAGCGGTTCCCCTGGATCGAGCGGAACGCTCTAGCGAAGAACTGTCAGCAATAGACGCATCGCGAAAGCCTTTTAGCAGAAGGCGTTTAGCGAAAGGACGTTTAGCAGGCTTATTGCAAAAGGCGATCAGCAAAAGACGCTTAGCAAAAGACGATTAGCAAAAGGCGATTAAACGTAGGACGTGTAGCAAACAGGTTAAGGCTAGAAGTCCTTCGCTAATCGTCTTTCGCCGGGAGTTTCTTGCTAACCGCCTCTCGCAAAAAGCTTCTCGCTCGCTGTTGGCTCACTTTTCGGCTCTCCGTAACCCCTCGCCTCCAAACTGCGTCTAATCCTGCTGTGGGCCAACGAGCTTCCACGACCCGACCGCTCCACCACCCTTCGTTCCGGGTTCTATACTGATAGCGGGAGACGCTTCCGCGCCAACCTTCACTACCACGAGGTACGACTCCGATGAAATCCTCTTTTGGGCGGTTCCGTTATAACCGTCTGGCTTCGACCTTCACCATTCTGGCCACCCTTTCAGCGGGAATCCTGGTCGGTTCCATCGTCGCCCACCAGGTTCGCGGTCAGGAATCTCAGGTCAACAGCTCGGACGCCTCGCCGCTCAAAATCCCCGCCCCCCGGCAACTTTCCACCGACTTCACTCGCATCGCCAAAGAAGTCGGTCCCGCCGTCGTCAACATCAATACCGAGATTCTCCCCAAGCAGCAGCAGCAGAATCGCCGCCGCGGCCCCCATTACATGCAGCCCTGGTCCGCGCCCCAGCAACAGCAGCCGCCAGACGGCGACGACGACGATCAGGGTCCCCAGGGCGGTCAGGGTGGTCAGGGCGGTCAGGGTGGTCAGGCCGGTCCGGGCGGCCAGGGCGGCCAGGGTGGTCTCCAGGATTTCTTCAACCATTTCTTCGGCCAAAACCCCGGCATGGACGGCGGCGATGACGGCCAGGAACGCGAATCCCTCGGCTCCGGCTTCATCGTCGATCCCCGCGGCTACATCGTCACCAATAACCACGTCGTCGACAAGGCCGACCGCATCTACGTCCGCCTCGCCAGCGATCCCGAGGGCAACCAGGGCCGCCCCGCCAAAGTCGTCGGCGTCGATAAAGCCACCGACATCGCTGTCCTCAAGATTCAGACCGACACCCCTCTGCCCACCGTAAAAATGGGCAACTCCGAGGGCGTCGAAGTCGGTGACTGGGTCCTCGCCATCGGCGAGCCCTTCCAGCTCGAACACACCGTCACCGCCGGCATCATCTCCGCCAAGAATCGCGACGTCGAGCACGGTACCGAAGGCGAATTCCAGCGCTTCCTCCAGACCGACGCGGCCATCAACCCCGGCAACTCCGGCGGCCCGCTCCTCGATATGGCAGGCGAGGTCATCGGCGTCAACACCGCCATCTTTACCCAGTCCGCCGGCAATGAAGGCATTGGCTTCGCCATGCCCTCCAACACCGTCATCGGTGTCTATAACGAGCTCATCGGACCCGAGCACAAGGTCATCCGCGGCAGTATCGGCATCAGCTTCCAGCCCAACCCGCCCAGCGCCGTCTCCCGCGTCTATGGCTTCAAGTCCGGCGTCATTATCAGTGCCATCGGCGCCGGTCAGCCGGCCGCCAAAGCAGGCCTCAAAACCGGCGACATCATCACCACCATCGACGGCCACCCGGTTAAGGATGGCGACGACCTCGTTGCGGTCATCTCCGTCAAAAAGCCCGGCACCACCGTCGACATCGGCTACCTCCGCAACGGCCAGCAGATGCACGCCAACGTCGTCATCGGCGATCGCGACAAGGTGATCGCCGCCATGAATGCCGCCGACGGCCAGGAGGAAGAAGGCAACGAGAACCAGCCCAAAAACAACGCCTCACCCGCCAAGCTCGGCATCACGGTCCAGGATCTCCCGCAGGGGGCCCCGGCCGGCCTTCACGGCGTCCTCATCGAATCGGTGAAACCCGGCTCCTTTGCTGACGAAATCGGTGTCGGCAACTTCCAGGGCGGGGTTATCGTCTCGGTTAACCGCCATCCTGTCCACAATGTGCAGGAGTTCCAGACTATCGTTAGTGGTCTACACTCCGGCGACGACGTGGTGCTCGAAATCGTCAACCCGCAATTCCCCAATCGCGGAAACAGCTTGCTGGGCGGCACACTGCCGTAACCGCGCATCCCACCCCACTGAACGGGCTCCCCCCGAAAGTTATGGGAGCCCGCCCAGTTTTTGTTGCTTTTTTAAGCAACTCCCGCTAATCTGCTCCAACAGATTGCCGAACTGCTTTTATTGAGGTTCCTTTTGCATGGTTCCTTTCAGGACCTGCCAACTCATTGTCCTGGTCTCTCTTCTGGCCGCGAATCCCGCGTTTGCAACGCGGACCCATCGCGCTGCCACCTCGGGCCACGCCCTGCACCATAAAGGCGGCAAAAGGCACAAGTTCGTCCTCGGCCAGCGCCAGATCGAGCCCGAACGCGCCAAAGAGATTCAGGACGCCCTCATCCGCGAGCACTACCTCAGCTCTCCCGCCTCCGGCGAGTGGGATGAAACAACCGAAGCCGCCATGCAGAAATTCCAGGCCGATCACGGCTGGCAGACCAAGCTGACCCCTGACTCCCGCGCGCTGATCAAGCTGGGCCTCGGCCCCCATGACGCCGCCGATGCCCAGGCAGGCTCAAGCCCCTCGGCAGGAACTTCAGCCGATCCAGCCCATACCGCCCCGGCCGGGACTTTAGCCGCCACCAACTCTATCCAGAACTGACCGCGCTCCGCAATCCCTGGATCGCTGCATACCACGAGATGAACGTGAGAATGGCTGCGTGTCGCATGCTGGAGCTCATTGCGATATTGGCGTGTCTCCTCTCACATTTTCTCGGGGTCGGCGTGACGTGGTATGTTCCGGCCGAAGGCCCAGGGCAATGCGCTCAATGGTGGATGCAATTGCCTCTCGACATCAGAGGTAATATTCCGTCAGGCATTCATGCCCTCGGGTGCCATGGGATCTTTTACGCCCAGCTGCGACCACCATTGAGGGTCCCCCTTGGCAAGGTCGAGGCTGCGGCTTACGTGAAAGTAACAGCGCGCCTAAAATCCGCGTGAGCAAAGAGCTCGGGCGCCAGTCTTTCACCTGCCGGCTCAACAAGGACAGTCTGCAGCCCCGCCCTTCTTCCATACTTCAGCGCCGGCACACAATCTGTATCGCCGCTGACCGGGATAATCCGATCAACGGCATGATTATCCGAGTACGCCGCGATATCCAGGCCTATTCGCATATCGACGCCCTTTTGCTCGAAGATCGGCTCGAAATCGGCGTCTGTCAGTGTAGCCGGAGCCACAGGAGTCTTCTTCGGTTTGAAGCCTCGGAACTTCAGTACGCCGCGCCGGACGGCAGACAAATCTTTGTGAGACAGCTCGTGCAGCCACGCATCGCTGGTCGCATAAGTGTGGCTGGTTCCAGAAACAGGCAACTTCACGGTACCGCTGTACATCGCGCAATCGTAGTAGAGGACCCTCAAAATGCTCTCGTCGTCAGATTTGCAGGAGTGAGCAAAGGCCTCAATGAAGTTGGGGTCGTAGTGCTTCCTGGCCTTCTTTGCGGCGACGCGGAGAAAACCACCGTCGATGAGGATGGCTACCTTGAAATCCGGCATGCAAATTAAGAAGCCCCCTTGCGGGGGCTGGATATTGCTCGCCTACGAGCGTAGCGGATATGCATTTTAGGATGCGCTCTTCGTGGACGTTATGCAAGCACGTTTCGCAGGATGCCGCACGCAGGACGGTCTCCTTCTTAATGCTGCCTTAGCGGCAGATCTCGTCGGGTCCCATTTTGGCAGTAGACTTGCCCTCTACCCCATTTTCATAGATAATCAAGGCTTGCGCCTTCCCCCAGGGAAGTCGCTGTCACCAGCACCACGGCCGGCAGGCATCATCGCCCAAGCGGTGGGAGACGAGGAAACATGGCCAAAGTTGGCAAGAGCATCGAGAAGGCGCGCGCCCAGGTAGAGAAGCGCCCTTACCCCCTGCAGGAAGCGGTTCCGCTTCTGCAGAAAGTAAAGTTCGCAAAATTTGACGAGACCGTCGACCTGACCCTGCGTCTGGGCGTTGACCCACGTCACGCCGATCAGATGGTCCGCGGCACTGTCGTCCTCCCGCACGGCCTCGGCAAAACGAAGAAGGTTGCCGTCGTCACGTCGGGCGACAAGCAGCGCGAAGCCGAAGCTGCCGGCGCCGATATCGTTGGCGGCGACGAGCTGGTCGAAAAAATTCAGAAGGAATCGTGGACCGACTTCGACGCCCTTATCGCCACGCCGGACATGATGAAGTCGGTCGGCCGGCTCGGCAAGGTGCTAGGACCCCGCGGCCTGATGCCGAACCCGAAGACCGGGACCGTGACCAACGACGTCGCCGCGGCTATTCGCGAGATCAAAGCCGGCAAGGTGGAGTTCCGCACGGACAAAACGGCGCTGGTGCATGTGCCGGTCGGCAAGATTTCATTCCCTGCGCAGAAGCTGGTCGAAAACGCGATCACGGTGATCACCAGCGTCGTGAAGGCGAAACCCTCCGCGGCCAAAGGAAAATACATCAAGGGCATCACGATCAGCTCGACGATGGGCCCGGGCATCGCGCTCGATTCCGCAGTGGCGGACGGCGCCGCCAAGGCCACATAGAGCAGCTTTTAGCCGCTAGCTTCTAGCCGCTAGCCGGTGGAAATTTGACCGCCAGCCCGTTCGGGCTGCAACAAAGCAGATTCAGCTAGCAGCTAGAAGCTAGCAGCTAAAGGCTAACCAAATGGCACTGAGCAGACAAAAAAAGGCGGAGAAGGTCGGGGAGCTGGCGAAAGAGCTCGAAAACTCGACCAGCGCCATCGTCGGCACCTTCTCCAAACTGACCGTTTCCCAGGACTTCGAGCTGCGCAAGACCGTGCGCAATGCGGGGGGGCGGTATCGCGTCCTCAAAAACAAACTCGCCGCGCGCGCCGCGCAGGGCACGAAGATCGAAGCCGCGCTCCAGGGACTGAAAGGCGTTTCCTCGGTCGCCTACACCTCGGGCGATCCGGTGGCCCTCGCCAAAGCGCTCTCCACATGGGTCCAGGACAATGCGGAATTCACCTTTAAGCTGGGCATCGTCGACGGAAAAGTCATCAACGTCGAGGAAGTCAAAGCTCTGGCGACGATGCCTGGCAAGGAAGAGATTTTCGCGAAGCTGCTCTTCCTGATCAACTCCCCGGCGCAGCGTCTGGTTACGGTGCTCAACGCCGCGGGACGCGACCTGGCCGTCGTCATCAACCAGGGCGTGAAGGAAAACAAATTTGCGGGGGGTCCGGCAGCGCCGGCTCAGGCGGCGGCAGTGAAGGAGCCGGCTGCGCAAGCGCCCGCAGTTGAAACGGCCGCAGTTCAGGAAACAGCAGTTGGCGAAACGGCGGCAGGTGAGGTTACGGAGCAGGCTCCGGCGTGAATAGGGATTAGTTGTTAGTTTCTAGTTGTTAGTTGTTAGTTGTTAGTTGTTAGTTCCCCGTAGTGTCGAGCATGCGGGTAGAGTTGAACTGGGGACTGGCAGTTGGCGGCGTGAATAGAGATTAGTTTTTAGTTTTTGGTCACCAGTAGTATCGAGCATGCTGGGTAGAGCTGAACTGGGGACTGGCAACAACGACTCGGAATTAGCTGTTCTTCGCTTCCTCAAGGGGTGCCTGGTCTGGGGCACAGCGGAAACCTCGAGGCGGCCCGGAACGGCAATAAAGTACGGCAACCCCGGGCGCGAGCGAGGGGTGGGACACAAAAATTCAGATCTACGTGGAGACACAAATGGCAGATATTCAGCAGTTGGAAGATCAAATCGTCGGGCTTAGCCTCCTGGACGCGGCCGCCCTGGTGAAGAAGCTCGAAGAGCGCCTCGGCGTTTCAGCCGCAGCAGCTGCACCGGTCGTCGTGGCCGGTGGCGGTGCAGCCGCGGCAGCCCCGGCAGCCGTCGAGCAGACCGAGTTCACCGTCATCCTGAAAGATGCCGGCGCCAACAAGATCAACACCATCAAGGCCGTACGCGAAGTTACCTCGCTCGGCCTCAAGGAAGCCAAGGATCTTGTCGACGGTGCTCCCAAGACGCTCAAGGAGAACATCAGCAAGGATGACGCCGAGGCCATCAAAAAGAAGTTCGATGGCGTGGCCACTGTTGAAGTGAAGTAGGCCTTTCGGGTCCGGCAAGCAACTTGCATGCCAAAGCGGAACGCGCTATGATGACATTTGTGCGTTCCGCTGGGCTGCATTTCTGTCTGCCACATCCGGGGCGCAGTTCCGTCTTCCTGAACATCGACAAACCGTCGCTCCGCTCGTCGCTGACGAGCCCGACCGTTTGCGCGTTTGATTCTTAGATGACGGTAAGACTCTTCCGGCAGTCTCTTGCCGGCGTAAAGACTGGCCAGCGGCGGACCGGTCAATACGAGCAGGACGTGTAGTCAGGCGGCGCGGGCGAAGGTTCTTGAGCAGCGGGATTCGAACATTCTGTCACAGTTCAGTGCACAATTCGGTTGTGGCGCTCGTGGGGCTTGCTGTCTCCGCGAGCGTTTTCCGCGTTTCCCGGCGCACTCGTGTCTTCCCGCTTCCCTTCCTCCGTCGCGTGTTTCACGCCCCGGCTCTGATTACTTCTATCAGCTCCGGCAGGCGAGCCGGGCAGCACCCGCGGGGATGGTCGATATTCCCGCATAAGGGCCCGAGCAAAGCGGAAGCGTAACCCCCCTGCGGCCTTCCGCGCAAGTGAAAAACGGCGTTGCACTCAACTTTTCGTGCTGCCGTAACCAAAATAGCGCAGTGCCATTCCGAACGAGGCGGAGCGGTTACTACGTGGCTGGATCAAACCAACGAAGCGCGCTGCCTGACCCGGACCGCCGCTTTTCTTCCTCGCTTTACGGGTCCTGAGGAGTAACGAATGCCTAACGAGAACCGCGCGGTTCGCAGCCGTCTCGACTTTTCGAAGATCCCAACCGCTATCCGTATTCCGAACCTCATTGAAGTCCAGCGCCGCTCGTACGAGCGATTCCTGCAGATGGATAAGCTGCCATCCGAGCGCGACGACTCCGGCCTGCAGTCGGTCTTTACGTCCGTTTTTCCGATCACCGATTTTCGCAACATCTCGCAGCTCGACTTCGTCGACTTCGCCATCGGCAACTGGGAGTGCAAGTGCGGACACCTGAAGGGTCTCCATCACCTCCGCACCACCTGCGTCCATTGCGGGGCGATGGTGATCACAGACCCGTTTCATCCGGGCGATGTGCTCTGCCAGAAGTGCGGCACTTATAACAAGAACACTCCGGACTTCTGCAACAAGTGCGGCGACCCGGTTGGGCTGCAACTGAAATACGACCAGGCAGAGTGCGAAGAGCGCGGCATGACTTACTCCGCGCCGCTCAAGGTCACCGTCCGCCTGACCATCTACGACAAGGATCCCGAAACCGGCGCGAAGTCTATCCGCGACATTAAAGAGCAGGAAGTCTTTTTCGGCGACATTCCGCTGATGACGCAGAACGGCACGTTCATCGTGAACGGGACCGAGCGCGTGATCGTGTCGCAGCTGCACCGTTCGCCGGGCGTCTTCTTTGAGACCGCCAGCAACCGCACCTACTTCCTCGGCAAGATCATTCCCTACCGCGGCTCGTGGGTGGAGTTCGAGTACGACCAGAAGAACACTCTCTACGTCCGCATCGATCGCAAGCGCAAGTTCCTCGGCACCATCTTCCTGCGCGCTCTCGGCCTCAAGAGTGACGAAGAAATCCTCCGCACCTTTTACACGGTGGACAAGATCAGGGTGAAGGACGGCAAGCTGTTCTGGACCCTCGATCCGGCCAGCGACAAGCCGACTCACCTCCTCGGCGCGAAGCCGGCGCACGCCATCGTCTCCAAAGGCGAGGAGATCGCGCACTCAGGGCGCAAGGTCACGCCCTCGATCATGAAGGCTCTGCGGGCCGCAAAGATCGCGGAGGTCGAAGTCGAATCCGCCGAGCTGGATGGCGCCATGACCGCTGCCGATGTGGTTGACACCTCGACCGGCGAAGTCTTCATGGAGGCTAATCAGGAGCTCACCTCCGACAAGCTGCACAAGATCGTCGAAGCCGGCATCACCTCCTTCGATGTCTTCTTCCCCGAACGCGACGATATGGGGAACGTGATCACCAACACGCTGCGCCGTGACTCGGTCCGCAAGCCCGAAGAGGCTCTCATCGAGATTTACCGCAAGCTGCGCCCCGGCGATCCGCCGACCCTCGACACCGCTACCGCCCTCTTTGAAGGCATGTTCTTCGATGCGCGCAAGTACGACTTCTCGCGCGTCGGCCGGCTGAAGTTCAACATTAAGCTCTACGAGAATCAGGACGCGACTTCTCTCGACCACCGCACCCTGACGCCCGAAGACTTCTACGCGACTATCCGGTACCTGCTCAAGCTGCGCCGCAATATCGGCATGGTGGACGACATCGATCACCTCGGCAACCGCCGTGTCCGCGCGGTCGGCGAACTGATGGAGAACCAATTCCGCATCGGTCTCGTCCGCATGGAACGCGCCATCAAGGAAAAGATGAGCGTGTATCAGGAAATGTCGACTGCGATGCCGCACGACCTGATCAACGCCAAGCCCGTCATGGCTGCGATCCGCGAGTTCTTCGGGTCCTCCCAGCTGTCGCAGTTCATGGATCAGACCAACCCGCTCTCGGAGATCACGCACAAGCGCCGTCTGTCCGCGCTTGGGCCGGGCGGTCTCTCCCGCGAGCGCGCCGGATTCGAAGTCCGCGACGTACACCCGACGCACTACGGCCGTATCTGCCCGATTGAGACGCCGGAAGGCCCGAACATCGGGCTGATCAGCTCTCTCTCCTGCTTCGCGCGCATCAACGAGTATGGCTTCATCGAATCGCCGTATCGCAAAGTGCGCGACAGCCGCATGCTCGATTTCGTGCAGGTCACCAACGCCGGCGAAAGCGGCATGCGTGTTGGGGATCACCTCGAGAAGACGGAGGCCCTCAAACTCAACGATAAGCTGAAGAAAGAAAAGCAGCGCCAGATTGAGTACGAGCCTTACTCCTTTTATCTCTCGGCGTGGGAAGAAGATCGTCACACCATCGCCCAGGCCAACGTCGAGCTCGACGAAAACGGCAACATCGTCGAAGAGCTCGTCAATGCCCGCCGGCAGGGCAACTTCGTCCTCGTGAATCGCGGCGAAGTCGACTACATCGACGTCAGCCCCAAGCAGCTCGTCTCCGTTGCAGCCTCACTGGTTCCCTTCCTCGAGCACGACGACGCCAACCGCGCGCTCATGGGCGCGAACATGCAGAGGCAGTCGGTGCCTCTGCTCGTGTCGGAAGCGCCATTAGTGGGCACCGGCATGGAAGGCGTCACCGCCCGCGACTCCGGGGCCGTGATCCTGGCCAAGCGCAATGGCATCGTCGATTCCGTCGACTCCGAGCGCATCATTGTCCGCGTCGAAGGCGAACACCACCCCACGCAGCTGTCGCGTGAGGTCGGATCGGATATCTACCAGCTGATCAAATTCAAGCGCTCCAACCAGAACACCTGCATCAATCAGAAGCCGATCGTGCGTCACGGGGACCGGGTGCTGAAAGGTCAGGTGATCGCCGATGGTCCGTGCACGGAACAGGGCGAGCTCGGCCTCGGCCGCAACGTGCTCGTCGCGTTCATGCCGTGGCGCGGTTACAACTTCGAAGACGCGATCCTCATCTCCGAAAAACTCGTGCGTGACGACTATTACACGTCGGTCCACATCGAGGAGTTCGAGATCGAGGCCCGCGACACTAAGCTCGGTCCGGAAGAAATCACCCGCGACATCCCCAACGTCAGCGAGCATTCGCTGCGCGATCTGGATGAGAGCGGCATCATCCGCATCGGCGCAAAGGTCCACCACAACGACATTCTGGTGGGCAAGGTTACGCCAAAGGGCGAAACGCAGCTCACTCCGGAAGAGAAGCTCCTCCGCGCCATCTTCGGCGAAAAGGCCGGCGACGTCCGCGACGCTTCCCTCACCTGCCCTCCCGGCATCGAGGGCACCGTGGTCGACGTCCGTATCTTCTCCCGCAAGGGTCAGGAGAAGGACGAGCGCGCACGGCAGATCGAAGCCGAACAGATTGCCGGACTCGAGAAGAACCTTTCCGACGAAATCCGCATTCTGACCGACGAGCGCCTCAAGCGCCTCGAAGGCATCCTCGGCAACAAAGAGGTACTTGCCGACCTGCACGACGAGCGCACCAACAAGCGCCTGCTCGCCAAGGGAGCGATCCTCGACCGCGATGCGATCGAGCGCATCTCCACCCGCAATCTCAAGCGCATTCGCTACAACGACAAAGATCCGCGGGTGAATGAGCAGATCGATGAGATTGAGGAGATGACCTCGCGCCAGATCGATGTGCTGCGCAAGATCACCAACGAGAAAATCGGCAAGCTGCAGAAGGGCGACGAGCTGGCCCCCGGCGTCATCAAGCTGGTAAAGGTCTACATCGCCATGAAGCGCAAGCTCTCCGTCGGCGACAAGATGGCAGGCCGTCACGGGAACAAGGGCGTGATCGCGCGCATCCTTCCTGAGGAAGATATGCCCTATCTGCCCAACGGAACACCTGTCGAGATTGTTCTCAATCCGCTCGGCGTCCCGTCTCGTATGAACGTCGGTCAGATTCTTGAAACCCACCTCGGCTGGGCCGCGCACGATCTTGGCCAGCAGGTTGCCGAGCTGGTTAAAAAGAACCAGGACGCCAACGAAGTGCGCAAGGCCGTACAGGTGAAGTTCGCCAACACGGCGGCTCTTCGTCAGCTTCTCGAACTCGACGACACGCAGCTGTTGCGTGTCGCTGCAGGCATGGAAAAAGGAATCTGGTTCGGGACCGCGGTCTTCGATGGCGCTCGCGAGAGCGAAATCAAAGCCCTGCTCAGTGCCGCCGGCCTTCCCACATCCGGTAAAACCGAGCTATTCGACGGCATGACCGGCGATGCGTTCGAGCAGCCGGCGACGGTGGGCTACATCTATATGTTGAAGCTCTCGCACCTGGTCGACGACAAGATTCACGCGCGCTCCATCGGCCCCTACTCGCTCATCACCCAGCAGCCGCTGGGCGGCAAAGCGCAGTTCGGCGGGCAGCGCTTCGGAGAAATGGAGGTCTGGGCCCTTGAAGCTTACGGCGCAGCCTACATCCTCCAGGAGCTGCTCACTGCCAAGTCTGACGACGTCTACGGCCGCACGCGCATCTACGAGGCCATCGTCAAGGGCGAGGCAGCCATCGAGCCCGGCGTTCCTGAATCCTTCAACGTTTTGATCCGTGAATTGCAGTCTCTGTGCCTCGACGTCGAGCTCATCAAGCAAGCTGGCGGCGAAGGCCCCAAAGACTCGAAGAAACACCCAGTCCCAGAACTGGCCGCAGCCGATTAGTTTTCAGTCCTCAGTTGCCAGTCCCCAGTTGCGGGGCTGGCACTGGGAACCGCGACAGGATATAGCGGCGCAGATTGAGAGTGCCGCCAGAGACAGCAGCAGAACTGCTGGGGACTAGTGACTGATCACTGGGGACCTCAGCCAAGGAGGAACACCTTGTACCGTTCCAGCCCGTTCGAAATGACCAGCCCCATCACCGACTTCGACGCGATCCGCATCTCGCTCGCTTCTCCGGAAAAGATTCGCAGCTGGTCGCATGGCGAAGTCACGAAACCTGAAACCATCAACTACCGCACCTTCAAACCGGAGCGCGACGGGCTTTTCTGCGCCCGCATCTTCGGTCCCGTCACCGACTGGGAGTGCCTCTGCGGCAAATACAAGCGCATGAAGCACCGCGGCGTGATCTGCGATAAGTGCGGCGTCGAAGTTACCGTCTCGAAAGTCCGCCGCGAACGCCTCGGCCACATCGAGCTCGCCTCGCCTTGCTCGCACGTGTGGTTCTTCAAAGGACTGCCCTCGCGCATCGGTCACCTCCTCGACATCTCCCTCCGCGACCTCGAGTCCGTCCTCTACTTCGAGAGCTATGTCGTCGTCGATCCCGGCGACGCTCCCGTCCGCGAGCGCGAGATCATCAAGGATGAAACCAAGTTCCGCGAAGTGGATCAGCAGTACCGCCCCACCGGCTTCAAAGGCATGATGGGCGCAGAGGCCATCAAGGAACTGCTCAAGCGGGTCAACGTCGACGAGCTCTCGATCGAGCTCCGCGAGCGCATGAAGGCCGAAACGTCCCTCCAGAAGCGCCTCAAGTTCGCCAAGCGCCTCAAAGTCGTCGAAGCCTTCCGCAAATCCGGCAACAAGCCGCAGTGGATGATCCTTGACGTCATCCCCGTCATTCCGCCGGAGCTCCGTCCCCTGGTGCCATTGGACGGCGGCCGTTTCGCGACTTCTGACCTCAACGACCTTTATCGCCGCGTCATTAACCGTAACAACCGGTTGAAGAAGCTCATGGACCTGCACGCGCCCGAAGTGATCGTGCGCAACGAAAAGCGCATGCTGCAGGAAGCTGTCGATGCTCTCTTCGATAATGGCCGTCGCGGTCGCGTTCTGCGGGGCGCCAACAACCGTCCGCTCAAGTCGCTCTCCGATACGCTCAAGGGCAAGCAGGGCCGCTTCCGCCAGAATCTGCTCGGCAAGCGCGTCGACTACTCCGGCCGCTCCGTCATCGTTGTGGGACCCGAGCTCAAGCTCCACCAGTGCGGCCTTCCTAAAAAGATGGCGCTCGAGCTCTTCAAGCCCTTCATCTATCACCGCCTCGAGCAGACCGGCCACTGCACCACCATCAAGCAGGCCAAGGAAATGGTCGAGCTCCAGGAACCCATCGTGTGGGACATCCTCGAGGAAGTCATCCGCGATCATCCGGTGCTGCTGAACCGCGCTCCTACCCTCCATCGCCTCGGCATCCAGGCGTTTGAGCCCGTCCTCGTCGAAGGCAAGGCCATCAAGATTCACCCCCTGGTCTGCACCGCCTTCAACGCCGACTTCGATGGCGACCAGATGGCCGTGCATATCCCGCTCTCCCCTGAAGCTCAGGTTGAAGCGTCAGTGCTCATGCTGTCTTCGCACAACATCCTCTCGCCCGCGTCGGGACACCCTATCACCGTTCCTACGCAGGACATGGTGCTTGGGCTCTACTACCTGACCAAGGCCAAGAAGGGCGCGAAGGGTGAAGGCCGCGTCTTCGCTAACATCGAAGAAGTCCTGATGGCTCTCGAAGCTCGCGAGGTCGAGACCCTTTCCCCGATCCGTCTCCGCTACACCGGCCCCGTGCTCGAAATGAGCACCGCCTACGACGATCAGGACCTCACCCACACCGAGCCGGTCCCCTACGACCGTCAGTACATCTCCACCACCGTCGGCCGCGCCATCCTCAACGATGCGCTGCCCGAGGAGATGCCCTACGTCAACGGCCTGCTCAAGAAAAAGGGCATCGGCCAGCTCGTCAACTACTGCTACCTCAACCACGGTCTCGAGCTCACCGTCACCATGCTCGACCGCATCAAGGACCTCGGCTTCCACTACGCCACCATCAGCGGCTTGTCCGTCGGCCTCGATGACATGGTCATCCCCGAAGCCAAGTACGCCACCGTGCGCGATGCGGAAAAGCAGGCCATCGGCGTCCAGCAGCAGTACCTCGACGGCGCCATCACCAACGGCGAGCGCAACAACAAGGTCATCCAGATCTGGTCGGCGGTCACCGAACGCGTCGCCGACGAGATGTTCGACAACATGAAGCGCGCCGACAAGGAAGGCGCGATGAACCCGATTTACATCATGGCCGACTCCGGCGCTCGCGGATCGAAACAGCAAATCCGCCAGCTCTCCGGCATGCGCGGACTGATGGCGAAGCCTTCGGGCGAAATCATCGAGACCCCCATCACGGCGAACTTCCGTGAAGGGCTCACCGTGCTCGAGTACTTCATCTCCACGCACGGAGCGCGCAAGGGCCTCGCCGATACCGCGCTGAAGACCGCTGACTCCGGCTACCTGACCCGTCGTCTCGTTGACGTGGCCCAGGACGTCATCGTCAGCGAACGCGACTGCAAAACCGTCGAAGGCATCTACGTTACCCCCATCGTCGAGTCCGGCGAGATCATCGAGCCGCTGCGCGACCGCATCGTCGGCCGCGTCTCCCTCGAGAAAATCAAGGACTACGAAGGCCAGGTCATCGTCGACGTCAACCAGGAAATCACCGAGGATCTCGCCTCGGCCATCCAGGCTGCCGGCATCGAACGCGTCAAGATTCGCTCCGTGCTCACCTGCGAATCCCGCCGCGGCGTCTGCATTCTCTGCTACGGCCGCAATCTCGGCTCGGGCCGTATGGTCGAACTCGGCGAGGCTGTCGGCGTCATCGCCGCGCAGTCCATCGGCGAGCCCGGCACCCAGCTCACCATGCGTACCTTCCACATCGGTGGAACCGCTTCGCGTGTCAATGAACAGTCGCGCCTCGAAGCCAAGAACAACGGCTCCGTCCGCTTCATCAACCTGGCTTCGGTCCGCAGCCGTCAGGGCGATCTGGTCGCCATGAACCGCTCCGGCTCCATCGCCGTGGTCGACGATCGCGGCCGCGAGAAGGAGCGCTACCAGGTCGTCTACGGTGCGCGCCTCAAGGTGGAAGAAGGTCAGGCCGTCGCCCTCGGCCAGGTCATGGCCGAGTGGGATCCCTACACCTTCGCCATCCTCACGGAAATCGGCGGCACCGTCCAGTTCAAGGACCTGCAGGAAGGCATCACCCTCCACGAAGAAGTCGACGAGGTCACCGGCCTCTCCCGTCTGGTGGTTGCGGAAGCTCCCGACGAGAAGCGCCAGCCCGCCATCGTCATCAAGGGCGCCAAGGGCAACAAGCGTTACCTCATGCCCAGCCGCGCTCACCTCATGCTGCAGGACGGAGACGAAGTCTTCCCCGGCGACATCCTTGCCAAGATTCCGCGCGAAACCACGCGCACCAAGGACATCACCGGCGGTCTGCCTCGCGTCGTCGAGCTCTTCGAAGCCCGCAAGCCGCGCGAAACCGCCATCATCTCCGAAATCGATGGCGTCGTTCGCTTCGGCGAAGTCAGCAAGGGCCAGCGCCGCATCTACGTCACCGCCGACAATGGCGAGGAGAAGGAATACTCCGTGCCGCGCGGCATCCACATCAACGTCCAGGAAGGCGAACGCGTCCGCGCCGGCGAGCCGCTCATGGATGGTCCTCTCAACCCGCACGACATTCTTGCCGTCCTCGGTGAGAAGGAGCTGCAGGCTTACCTGGTCAACGAAATCCAGGAAGTCTACCGTCTCCAGGGTGTGGCCATCTCTGACAAACACATCGAAACCATCGTCCGGCAGATGCTCCGTTGGGTGAAGATCGAGGAAGTCGGCGACTCCAGCTTCCTGCTCGAACAGCAGGTCGACAAGTTCCGCTTCCGCGAAGAGAAAGACCGCGTGATCGCCAACGGTGGCCGTCCGGCAGTCGGGCGCCCGCTGCTGCTCGGCATCACCAAGGCCTCGCTCTCCACTGAATCCTTCATCTCCGCGGCGTCCTTCCAGGAGACCACGCGCGTGCTCACCGAAGCCAGCATCAACGGAGCGGTCGACAACCTGCGCGGCCTCAAGGAAAACGTCATCGTCGGCCGGCTCATCCCCGCCGGTACGGGCATGGAATTCTACCGCAACGTCCAGCTCTCACCGGAGCTCGAAGAAGCGGCAGCAAAGATCCAGCAGGAAGTGCAGACTGCCTGGGAAGAAGCCGAACGCGAACTCGAACTCATGCGCCAGGAAGGCGAAGCGGAAGAAATGGCGGCGAGCGAGTAACCGCGACATCACCACCACCAAAGGCCCGGCGCAAGCCGGGCTTTTTCTTTCCGAAGAATAAAGCGGGTGCCAATACAGGATGGTGTAGTTTCACCCTAATGCGCCATGTTGCCCGCGAATGAGGGAGGACGCCATGCAAACGAGTGTCAGAGATGTTGGAATTTTTCTCGAGAAACAGGCGAAAATCGGGGCGCCAATTACGTACCAGAAGGTCGTCGAACGGTTCCCCGATCTGGGACCGCTGACGGAATTCTGGAGAAGCCACCCACTCTGTTCGATCTTTGGAGAGCTCGACGCAGAAGACCACCGGAACGGGCGACCGTTTCGAACAGCTCTGGTTTGCGCGAAGCAGACCGGGAAGCCCGGGCACGGCTTCTTTGAGACGGTCTCGACCCTGCGCAATCAGCCGATCTCCGATCAGAATGAGGACGAGGTGTGGGTCTCCGAATTCAACGCACTTCGAGAGCATTACAAATAGCCCGAGCGGGGGCGGTTTTCTGGTTCTTGACGGAAAGTGTTTGAGAAAAGCCCAGCCGAAGCCGGGCGCCAGCAAAGGCAATAATATATTTGGCGGAAGTACAATGGGGAGCCCGTGACAGGACAACCTTTTTCCCCGTAACGGGCTGATGATGCCATTAGGGCGAGAAGCCCAACGATTCCGATCACCCGTCGAATCCATAGCAGCACAGTGCCGGGATTATAGGGCTGTCAGCACGGGCATTTCTCCCGTTTCGGGCGCGAACTCTTCCTCGCCTGTAGCCTCTTGCGCCAGTTCTGGTGCCACTTTGCCCGCACCTGAGTCGCTTCTGGATCGCGCCGGTCATCTTCCACTGTGGCCCGGAGTGCATCTACATCGTAGCTGAGAACCGTAAGCCACTCTTCGCTCATGCGTCCGCGAAAGTCTTGCATGGATTCCTCTGCAAAGCGATTGGCCGGTGGAGTTTCAAAAAACGTCTCGCAGGCGAGCGAATATGTGCTCCAGGCCAAGATGTCAGCCCCTTGGAGGCAGGGCACATTAGCTTTACATCGGAAGGAATAGTGACCCTCAAATTTACCGGGGTACACGCTATCGAATTGACCCATTAACATTTCAATTTCGTCACGGTCTCTTCCAGTCGCATTGTCAAATACGAACTCGAATGGCTCGGTCAAACTCCGACTACCGTGCCATCTGATGAGGTGCTGGAGAAGAGTGCGAAAGGCCCAGGTGTAATGGTTCTCGCCACCCGCAACTCTCCATTGTGCTGGTGTTTCACTGTTGAACATTTGCTTATCAACGGCAAAGGAGATGCCCGCGACGCTGTTGGTTTTGATAATCTGCCGCGCCCGCGATAGCACTTTCCCTACTTTGTCGTCCGACCAGAGGTTGTATTGACCTTTGCGGTGAGGACTCGCCATCTCGGAAGCGTGAAGATAACTAAAGCCATGTTTCTCGCGGAACCCGTCCCATAGCATATTCGATGCGCGGAATTCTTATGGCCGGGACGATGAGCGCGGAGGCGACAGCTAGTTTTTGGTCAGGAGAAGTCCCGCTGTCGTCAACGTAGACGGTAAACACGACGGGAGTGACCTCCTTCCATTTCCCCCCGTAAGCGCTCATCAAAAAATGTTGGGTATGCGAAAGGCGCTGGCTTTTGATACACATCGGCGCAGACTCCGTTCTGAGGAGTCATGCCGACAAAGAACCAAAGGAACCTGCGTGACTTCTGTCAACTATATTATTGCCCCAGCAAATTACTGAAAACAAGACTATTATCTCTAGGCAGCGGAGTCACGTGCGTCTACGGAAAGACCTTCCCTCCTTGCAATCACTGTGGCCACCACGTTCGCATCAAAG
>Ga0182012_10000094_pt1 | contig 94222 bp, 97 predicted proteins | sample 612S2SmetaG_FD_120486 | JGI IMG/M metagenome (GOLD analysis project Ga0182012, IMG submission 120486) | Permafrost microbial communities from Stordalen Mire, Sweden - 612S2S metaG | ecosystem: Environmental > Terrestrial > Soil > Wetlands > Permafrost | place: Sweden: Stordalen | collected... | reverse complement strand
TTGTCATCCTGAGCGCAGCTGACCCGTCAACAATAGACTTGTCATCCCGAGCGGAGCGCCGTGGGGCCCCATCGAAGATGGGGTAGGCGGAGCGAGGGACCTGCTTCTATCCATCCCACCGCCCCCTTCGCGGGTCAAGATTACCGAAGGCCGCCCGCGCCTGCGCGCAAACTGCCGCCGCTCGATGGAGACACAACCATCGCGCGCAACATGCGGAAATGCCGGCATTACGGCAAGAACACATCGATCAGCGAATCGGCGACTGCGTGTCATTCCAAGTCCATGAGTAGCTTTACAGAATAAAATGAGGAGTCAGACAGGGCGCACATCGCGATTAAAGAAATGAAAGGCTCGAAAAAGGCCCTCACGGCCGACAACCCACCACGGGGACGGGGAATGACCAAACCAATGCAGGCGCTTTCTGCCTCCGTCATTGTGGCGTTCTGTACGCTCTGCAGTCGGGCGCATGAGTTATGGCTTAACCACCTCGAACTATTTGACAATAACCCACGCCTGACCGAACTTATGAATTCGGCTGCCAAAGCCGAATTGGTCCGCCTTTCGATCATGAGCCAGGAGTATTCTTTGCTTCAAATCGTCAAACTCCATGACAAAGCCGTCATAAATGTCAATGTCACTCTTGGGATTGACTTCGTGCTCAAATACGGTGGCTGGTCTGACTCGGTGCGCCTTCGCCTCGAGGAGCTGAAGAAACAACTAGATGACTTTACAGATAAAGAACTGCGGGGCGCTCGCAACAAGATATTGTCACATTACGATCTCGCTACAATAGTGTCAGACGCTACGCTGGGGACGTTTGCCGATGGCGATGATGAGAAATACTTCAAGGCTCTCCAAGAGTTTGTAAATATTGTTCATGATCAAGTTGTCCGAGGCCCATATCCGTTTAACAAACTCGTAAAGAACGACATAGCATATTTTTTGCGTACGATCAAACCGTGACCGACCCGTATGGCCCGTTCCCAAATGTGTCCTCAGCTACTTCGCCGCGCCCACGCCGAACGCTTGACCTCATGATATGAGGCGAACAACCGGATGTATGCCGCCGGAGTTATCTCTTCCGGGAACTCAGGACCGTACTCAACCAACAGCCGCTCGATTCGCATTTTCGCGGGGCTTTGAAGCCACGCTATTCCGTACTCCCCGAAATTCAGGAAAGTTGTCATGCGAAGAGTCGCAACGACGATCTCGCGAGTCTGTCGGTCAGATTGCATGCATTCCGCTGCCCTTTGCCTGACATGGGGCAACATGGCCATGATCCGGGAGCGCAACGGCTCGTCAGAAACGCGGGCAATTTCTTCGACGTCTCCGCCTTTAAGGAAATTTGCAACTTGTGCGGCGAGAGTTTTGGCCGCGTCACCGTCCATTTGCGAAGAATAAATGTAACTAAGGTCTGCGAACAGATCAACCTGCAGTGCGCGCAAACACTCTGCGAAATCCTTAGCCAGATTGTCAAGTGACCGCAGGTTATACTCCCGTTCTGCTCGCTTGAGGAAAGGCCGCGACAAAATCCCCACCTCTGCCTCCCGCAATGTCCAGAGAGAACTTTGCTTTCGTCGTCAACACTTTACGCTGAAGACTCAAAACTTATAACAATGATTTCACTAAAGAAGCCAAATTGCTCGCCGCACCGCGGATGGCCGGCCATCCAGAAAGTATCTCCCGCTCCTTCTCCCGTCCCGCGCCTCTCGTAACTCCCGTGCCGCTCCCCGTCCGATTCCCCGCCTCAATTCCCCTAACTCCCCACCCTCAAACCACGCGGACAGTCTGCCCGCCAGACAATCCCAGTTGCATCTCCCGAATCCCAGGATTCCCCCCTCGCACGCCTCCGGAAAAAATCGCCTGGAATCCTCACGCGATTCCCAGCCGCCGCATCCCACTAACCATCTAGTTAATAGATAGGCCCCGCCCCCACAACCCCCGCAGCAGAATCAAAAACATACCCCGGGGTCAACCCCAGTCAGCTCACCCCAGCCCATTGCTACACTAACCAGTGCCCCCAGCTCCCCTCCGCGTCTCCGCCATCCGCTTCATCAATCCCGCACCCCTCATGTGGTCCTTCGACCACGAGCCCGACCGCTCCCGCCTCAGCCAACGCTACCTCCTCTCCTCTGATACCCCTGCCGAGTGTGCCACCAAACTCGCCTCCCGCGCCGCCGACATCGGACTCGTCCCTGTCTCCGCATTGGCCTTCACGCCGTCGCTCGCCGTCATCCCCGGCTGCGCCATCGCCTCCAAAGACCGGGTCCGCTCCATCCTTCTGGTCGCTCGCCCCGGCGACGATCCCCTCGCCAGCGCCCCCCCCGACTCCCTCAGCCACGTCCGCCGCGTCGCCCTCGACACAGCCTCGCGCACCTCGGCCGTCTACACTCGCATCCTCTTCCAGCGCTTCTGGCAGATCGAGCCGGCCTTCGTCCCGCACCCGCCCGACCTCGAAGCCATGCTCCAAACCGCCGACGCAGCCCTCCTCATCGGCGATCCAGCCCTCTTTGCCCTTGAAGACCGCGAGGCCCGACAGCGCCGCACCGGCGAGCGCCTCCTCTACCTCGACCTCGCCCATGAATGGCACACACTCACGGGAACCGTCTGGGTCTCCGCCTTCTGGGCCGCGCGCCCCGGAGCCATCGAAGCCTCACGCACTCCGCCAGCCCAGGTCGTCGACGACTTCCAGCACTCCCGCGACCAGGGCCTCGCCCACATCGACGCGCTTGCCGATGAATGGTCCGCGCGCATCGCAGTCCCCCGCGAGACCATCCGCACCTATCTGACCGAGAACATCTGGTACCTGCTCGACGAGCCCGCGCTCGCCGGCCTCGAGCTCTTCTACCGCTACGGCGTCGAATGCGGCGCGCTGCCCCTGGCCCCCACAATCCGCTTCCTCCACTAACGTCTTCACCCGACAGAAGTGCCGAGCTTTTGCTCTTCTGTTCCCGAGTGCCTGTTGCCTGTTCCCTGTTTTTTCTTCCCCCCACGCGACCCGCAGCCCCCATACCGCGTCTTACCATGCGTGTACCTCGCAGCGAAAGCAGCCACGCGCCACGCGCGTCACCGTCTGATCCCTGCCTGGGTGCTTCACTTCGGGCTCTTCGGTGTCTTTCTTGTCGCTTTTCTTGACGCTTCGCCGATACCCCTGCCCATCCCCGGCAGCACCGACATCCTGATCCTGGTGCTCGGCGCGCATGGCGAATCCCCCTGGCTGCTCGCGCCCCTCGCCATCGCCGGCAGCCTCACCGGCGCGTGGTTCACCTGGAAAGCCGGGAAAAAAGGCGGCGAAGCCATGCTCGAGCGCACCGTCCCGAAGCGCTTTCGCGCCCGCATCGAAAACTGGGTGAAGGATCACGGCATCCTGACGGTTGCAATCGCCGCGCTCCTCCCGCCGCCCATTCCTCTGCTCCCGTTTCTCCTTGCAGCCGGAGCCCTGGGCGTCTCGTGGAGACAGCTCTTCGCCGCCATCGGCATCGCGCGCACCATCCGCTACGGCGCCGAAGCCGCCCTCTCGCTCATCTACGGCCGACGCATCATCCGCTGGTTCAACCACTACCTCGCCGGATACTCCTCCGCCATCCTCTATACATTTCTCGGATTGGTCGCCGCGGGCATCCTCTTCGGCATTTGGCGTTACCGCCAGGAACAGCATCGCGAAGCGGCAACGGGTCAGGAAGCCAGCGCCCACGCCGCCGGCTGAATCGCGTCGCCGGCCAACATCGAAGCTAAAACCCTGGACTCAAAAAACATTGCTGAGGTTCCGATACCCATGCACGACGCGAACAACTTCGATGGTATCGATCGGCCCCGCATCCGTATCTGGATGCGTTTCGTAGAAGATCAGGTAAACCCCTTCGACCAGCATCCGCGCCGATCGCGCAATCTCCGGCCTCCGCATACCGAGACGAGGTGAGCTTCGCAGCAGACTCACATGTCCTTCGACAGCCGTAAAACATCCGCTCAGCAGCCGATGGATTGTCGAGGCCAATCGCCACGTAAATGTCGAGCAGATCCTGCTGGGCCAGCGGTGTCCACACGACGACCGGCTTCATGCGCGCTGCTCGGCCGTCTCCTTCAGCTTCCGTCGTGCGCGCTCACGGGTTTGTTTCAAATTAAGCGGAGCCGCCACGCCGCTTTCTTTTCCCGCCCGCCACTGCGCGCGCAGCCGGTGCAGATCCTCGCTTCGCATCTCCCGCTTCCATTGCCACTCGCGCAGTGCCTCGCGCACGATTTCACTCGTCGTTGCGTATTCACCTGCTTCCACCGCTGACCTCAGCACGCTGATCTGCTCGCCAGTCAGAGCAATGCTGACTTTTTGCACATCGCTCATAAGTACCTCTGGTAGTAAATATTACTACTGATAAAAACAAAATTGACCCCCGGCAGTGCGCTCTGGTTCAACTCCACTGCACCCTGCGCCTGCACCCTCCACCCTCCACCCTGTACCCTGAAATCGTGCCCCCCATCTCCCACCTCGAATGCTCCCGCTGCCGCCACCAGGTCTCCGCCAACACGCCCCAGACCGTCTGCCCCGCCTGCGCCGGCCCGCTTTACGTCCGCTATGACCTCGAGTCGCTCAAGCACACCGCCACCCGCCCCGCCTGCGGAGCCACGCCCTCCATGTGGCGCTACGCCAACGTCCTCCCCAGCGCCGAACCCGTCACCCTCGGCGAAGGCTGGACGCCCATGCTTCCCTCGCGCCGCTATCCCAACCTCCTTATAAAGGAGGAAGCCAACAACCCCACAGGCAGCTTCAAGGCCCGCGGCATGTCCATGGCCGTCACCATGGCTCGTCATTATGGATTGAAGAAGCTCGCCGCGCCCTCGGCCGGCAACGCTGCCAGCGCGCTGGCCGCTTACTCCGCCGCCGCCCAAATCGAGGCCCACATCTTCATGCCGCGCGACGTGCCCATGGCCAATTACCTCGAAGGCGTCGCCTACGGAGCCCACGTCACCCTGGTCGACGGCCTCATCTCCGACTGCGCCCGCCTCGTTGCCGAGCGCCGCGAACGCGAAGGCTGGTTCGACGTCTCCACCCTTAAAGAACCCTTCCGCGTCGAAGGCAAAAAGACCATGGGCTACGAACTCGTCGAGCAGCTTAGCTGGACTTACCCCGACGCCGTCTTCTACCCCACCGGCGGCGGAGTCGGCCTCATCGGCATGTGGAAGGCCTTCGAAGAAATGGAACAGCTCGGCTGGGTTTCCCCAACCCCCGAGCAGTCCTCCGAGCCCTCTGAAGCCCGGCCCCGAAAGCGCCCCAAAATGATCGCCGTCCAGGCCTCCGGCTGCGCGCCGGTCGCGCGTGCATGGAAAGAAGGCGCAGCCGCGTCCACCATGTTTGAAAACGCCGCCACCTTCGCCTCCGGCCTCCGCGTCCCTAAGCCCTACGGCGACTCCATCATCCTCGAAATAGTCCGCGAATCCGGCGGCACTGTCGTCGACCTCTCCGACGACAAGATCCTCGCGTCGCTTCTCGATTGGTCCCGCAACGAAGGCCTGCTGCTCTGCCCCGAAGGCGCCGCCGCCACTGCCGCCTACGACCACCTGCTCGCCACCGGCTTCCTGACTCCCAACGACCGCGTCGTCCTCTTCAATACCGGCTCCGGCCTCAAATATGTAGACGCCATCGCAGAAGCCATGAACCTCACCCGCCCCGCCGCAAAGAAATATCCACAACGGACCCCAGTCGGCGGCATCATTACTCCTGTGTAAGCAAGTCTGACCAGACTAACGATAACTCCGGCTTTATATGTTCGCCCCGAGAGGTTAAAGTGGTCTTCCCTCAATACCTGCACGCTGCTCTTCGGCGCGGCTTAATTCCAGTGCGCCCCGCCCGTCTCGCCGGGTACCCCCGGATCGCACTTACTCACTCAACTGAAAAGCCGGCTGGATACTCGAAGCCGCGGACGGCACCGCGTTGCCTGCAGCAGCTTTGGTTCCCCATTTCCCGGAAAAGCCTCTCGCGTCAAGCGTCGCCGCGCGTAACAACGCCGTAGCATCCACCGCTGCAAGCGGACGGCTGAAATAAAAGCCCTGCATCTCAGGGCACTTCTGGTTCCTCAGGAAGTCGCGTTGCTGAGCCGTCTCCACCCCTTCGGCGACGCAGGCCACGGAAAGACTTTGGCCCAGACCGAGGATGCTCTTCACCATCGCTCGCGCGGTGGACTCCGACGCGATATCGCGCACGAAGGATTGATCGATCTTGATGCGATCCAGCGGGAAGCTTTTGAGATAGGAAAGCGAAGACCAGCCTGTGCCGAAGTCATCCAGCGCCAGACTTACTCCGATTTTTTTAAGGCGGCGCATGATCGAGATCGTCGCCTCCGACTTATCGAGCATGCGGCTCTCGGTCAGCTCGAGTTCAAGCAGTTTCGGATCCAGCCCCGTCTCATGTATTACCGCCTCGACCGTATCGACAATGTTGCCCTGATAAAGCTGCTGCGACGACACATTAACTGCTATGCGGATGGCCGGAAATCCCTGGCATTGCCACCCAACGCTCTGGCGGCAGGCGGCTCTCAGCACCCAGCGGCCAACCTCCACCATCATTCCCATTTCTTCCAGATAGGGAATGAACTGATTCGGAGAAATCAGGCCCTGCTCCGGATGCTTCCAGCGAAGCAATGCCTCCATTCCGGTAATGCGCCCCGACTCCGATTCGATAAAAGGTTGATAGTGCAGAACAAATTCGTCTCGCGTCCATGCCTGCGCCAGATCCGTTTCGAGTCTCTGCCTACGCCGGCTGGCTTCTGTCATCGCAGCCGAAAAGAACGTATGCTCTCCCCTTCCCCGCTTCTTCGATTCGATCGTCGCCGCGTCGGCGGCCTGCAAAAGCTTCTCCGGGCTCTCTCCATCGCTCGGATACTGCGAGATACCCATGCTGCCCGTGATTCGTATTTCCTGACCCTCGACTTGAAATGGCTCCGCGATCCCCCTCAGAATCTTTCTCGCTACCACGTCCACTTCCTCCCTCTCCGATATTCCCGGTAGGGCAATCGCGAATTCATCTCCGCCAGGCCGAGAAACGGTATCGCTCTCTCGCAGCAAACCCTTCAATCGCGCAGACACCGCCTCCAGCAGGCGATCCCCCACATCGTATCCCCTCAGGTTGTTCACACAGCTGAACTGATTCAGGTCCACCACCAGGACCGCGACGCTGTTCCTGTCGCGTTTCGCCGAGATTATGGCCTGGTTCAGCCGGTCTTCCAGAAGCATTCGGTTCGGCAGTCCTGTCAGCGTGTCATGCAGTGCGGCATGCTGGACTCGCAGCTCCGCCTGCTTACGGTCCGTAATATCCCGCGATATTCCCATCGTCCCCGTGATCCGGCCATCCCTGTCCCGGAGCGGCACCTTCGTTGTCAGCACCCATGTCTCGTGGCCATCCGGCCAGGTCTCTCTCTCTTCCTTGCCGATGATGGGCCGCCCCGTGCGGATCATCTCCCGCTCATCCGCGAGAGCCTGTTCCGCATGTTCCCTGCTGAACAAGTCCGCGTCCGTCTTCCGAACAGCCTGCGCAGGATTCTTCAGGCCGCAGTATTTCGCCATCGCACTGCTGATGCGCACGAACCGGCTGTCAAGGTCCTTGAAAAAGACGTTGTCTGGGATATGTTCGAGAAATGCGTCGAGAAGATACCGGTCAAGGCGCTGTTGTCGATCAATCGACCGTTCGAGAATTTCAAGCCCCAGAACAAAGGAGACGGCGACTGTCAGCCCGGCGAAAATATGCCAATAGCTCGCCCCCCCCTCCGGCCGTAAGTAACGAAGAGCCCGCTCCGGAAGAAGATTCGCTCCCGTCACCAGTCCCACGAACATTCCTGCAACAAGGACCCCAAGGCGCAGGCCGGACGTGTAATCCCATTTGAATCGCAACGAAGTCCCAACTGTTCTTGGCGCTGTGCGCCGGGCGAGTTACTTTCGTACTGTTCATTAATTGCTAAACAGAGGGTAACATACTATACAACTTTGGTGTCGCAACTAAACCTTCCAGCGCGGTTGTCACGGATGCTGCGAAGCCGACGGGCCTGAATGTGCCACCCACTATCTGCTCCACGTTCCCAAAGTCGAGGACTTTGAGATTCCCCGCCAATCCGACACCGGACGCGAAACGCTGCGCGCCGGCGCGCTCCGTCCCATGGCGGAAGGAAAGGAACTCGGAACCTTTACTTTGCACGAGAGCCTTGATACAGACCGGGAAGACCCTCTAACGCGCCAGCTTTCCCGTTATCGTTCCCATTGTTCCTTCATTTGATGCTGTACTTCGCCGAGCCCACCGCACTGTTCGCATAACCCGTGGCTACCGCGATCGCCTTGATCGTTTCCGTTGAGCTGACCGTGATTGGAGCTGTGTACTGAGTCGAGCCGGTTGTCGGCGTGGTGCCGTTGGTCGTGTAATAGATTGCCGCCCCGGTTGTCCTGTCCGAGATCGTTACCCTCTGTGCCGATTTATATGTCCCCGCCGCCGGCGAGAAGGTGGGCGTTGCCGCAGTCGGCAGGTTGATGGTATAAGCCGCCGAACCTACCGCACTGTTCGCAAACCCCGTGGCTATCGCGATTGCCTTGATGGTTTCCGTTGAGCTGACCGTGATTGGAGCCGTGTACTGAGCCGAGTTGGTAGTGGGCGTGGTGCCGTTGGTCGTGTAATAGATTGCCGCCCCGGTTGTCGTGTCGGAAATGGTTACCCTCTGTGCCGATTTATAGGTCCCCGCCGCCGGCGAGAAGGTGGGCATTGCCGCAGTCGGCAGGTTGATGGTATAGGCCGCCGGTCCTACCGCACTGTTCGCAAACCCCGTGGCTACCGCGATCGCCTTGATGGTTTCCGTTGAGCTAACCGTGATCGCAGCCGTGTACTGAGCCGAGCTGGTAGTGGGTGTGGCGCCGTTGGTCGTGTAATAGATTGCCGCCCCGGTTGTCGTGTCGGAAATCGATACCGTCTGTGCCGATGTATATGTCCCCGCCGCAGGCGAGAAGGTGGGCGTTGCCGCAGTCGGCTGGTTGATGGTATAGGCCGCCGATCCTGACGCATTGTTCGCAAACCCTGTGGCTACCGCGATGGCCTTGATGGTTTCCGTTGAGCTAACCGTGATCGGAGCCGTGTACTGAGCCGAGCTGGTAGTGGGCGTGGCGCCGTTGGTCGTGTAATAGATTGCCGCCCCGGTTGTCGTGTCGGAAATCGATACCGTCTGTGCCGATGTATATGTCCCCGCCGCCGGCGAGAAGGTGGGCGTCGCCGCCTGTGCCTGGCCTCCTGTGCCGCTTAGCGCAATCGTCTGGCTCGTGCTGCTCGCGTTCAGGCTGTTGTCGGTCAGTGTGACTGTGCCAGCTAAGGTGCCGGTTTGCGTCGGAGCAAAAGCTACTGCGATCAGGCACTGGCTGCCGGGCGACACATTCGAGGTGGAACTACAGTCGGTCCCGCCCGAAGCATTTTGCGTAAAGTTACCGGTAACTGCGAGGTTCGACAGGATGAGCTGCTGGTTGCCCGCGTTCGTAATCGTGACCGTCTGGGCCGGGCTCGTCGTGTTGGTGCCCGTAGTGGGGAAGACCAGTCCCGCGGCCTGCGTGCGATTTACTTCGAACACCTCGCCGCTGCCGCCGGTGAAATAAACGTCGCCCGCGGAATCCAGCGACACACCCTGCGGATCCACACCTTGCACAATCGGCAGGATGGATTGCGAAGCCCCACCAGCGGTCACCTCCACGATTCGACCGTTCCCTGTGTCCGCGACATATAAGGTGCCCGCCGCGTTCACCGCCAGGCCACTCGGATCGTTATAACCACTGCCCATTGGGAGAGGCGTTCCTCCGCCAAACGGGTACTCGGTCACGGCATTGTTGGCGGCCACATAAACGTTACCACCGGCATCGACTGCGACTCCGCTCGGATTCGTCAACCCGGAAGCCACTGTTTCCACAGTTCCGCCACCAGGCGGCACGCTCACTACGTCGCCGTTGGTGGGATCGGAGACGTATAAATTGCCGCTGTCATCGGTCGCCACCCAAGCCGCGGAACTCAGCCCAGCGATGCTCACAACGGACATGTCATTGCCGTTCAGCGTGCCATTCTCGTTCGGCACCTTCACCACGCGGTGGTTGCCCGTGTCGGAGATGTACAGATTGGCCGCCCCATCCGCCGCTACCGCCGTTGGATCGCTCAGGCCGGCAAGCACTGTGCTCTGCGTAAAGCTGCCGGCCGCGAGTTTGATCACCTGGCCATTTGCGTGGTCCACCACGTAGATGTTTCCGGCTCCATCCACTGTCGAGCCGTAACCCGCGGGTGTGCCGGCCAGCGCGATCGTTGACTGAGTGCCCGGATCGATGGTCACGGCTCCTGACTGGCCGATGCCACTCAAATACCAGGTCATCAACGGCAAGTTACTGCCCTGTGCGAACAGCGTCACAGCGCCGGCCCGCGCCCCCGGTGCTGCTGGAGTGAATGCAACCGCCACCGTGCAGCTCTGACCGGCGATGTAGACGCCTGCGGCGCAAGTCCCGGTGCCTGCATTCGTGTAATCGAGTCCGGCTGCCCCCGCCGTCAATACGTCGACTGAAGTGAGCGTGGTCTCACTCGTAAAGTTATACGTCAAAGTCTGGGTTGGAGCCGGGGTTCCGACCGGAACGGGTCCGAAGCTCAGGACTGAACCTGCCGTCCAGAACATCGGGTTCGGTGCAGTCGTCCAATTCAGCATCAGATTCTGAAAGTACGAAGTACCGGGCGCAAATCCGCTCTCATCGTTGCCGAAACGAACCTGTGAGAGAGTCCCCCCGATATCGCCCGATGTAATACTGGTGCTGCCGAACAGCGTTCCGTTGGGATTGTAGACGTACAGAGTCGCAAGGCCGCTGGTAAAGTTGTAATACATCGCGAAGTAGTAGTTCGTCTGGGGTAGCACGCTGATGCAGGATGAACGCGCCGTAGGTTTCACTTCAATCCAGACGCCGTAAGTATCTCCGGTGCAGTGTGGATTGAACTGCGTCACGGCGTAGTCCCCGTTGGTGGAGTAAAAGATAAACATGTCGATGTTACTGGCACTTTCGGGTTCGATTGGCGGGGTCGTTAGGCCAACTAATCCCGATACGCTCGTTGCAGTGCCTGGGCCGCCACCAATGTCCAGAGTTACAACGGTTCCCGGACCTGCAATATCAGTATTGTAGGCAACGCTGTTATAACTCAGGGCATTTGCAGCGTAGGTTGTGCCGCCGTTGACGGCCACCGGTCCGAGGTTTGCGAGACCCTCCTGATCCGCCGCGACGGTAAAGGCCCCGGTGGCTGGCGGGCCCCAGCTGCAGTTGGCTCCTGCGTCGCAACTGGCTCCATACACCGTCCCTGCATTCATAATTGACTCTGTGAGGGTTGTGCCTGGAGTGCTTGTGTTCATCGGCACAACCAGGTCTACAGGAAGCGCTGACCAGGTTTGGCCGAGGCCAACCGAGCACAGCAAGCACGGAAACAATGCGCAGAGGGGGAGTTTTGTCATCTCGACCTTTTCTTTTGCCGGGCATTGCTTTTCTACTGGGAAATAGCCACGTACGTGTGGGCATTCGTCATGATTTTTCAACTCGGAAAGGGGAATTCCCGCCTCGCTTTTTCAGTCACCGAAGAATATGCGAGGAGTGCTCTGTCTTCAATTGATTGCGAAAATCTGGGGCCGAGAGAAGCGAGATTCCACGGATTAAAATACTCTTTTGCATTCATGTCAAGAACGCAGCTTTGTCCCCGGGGGCATTCCCGAAATCAGTGGCCCCCCGAACCCACAAATCGCATGGTCTGCCGCAACATGCTTTCGAACAGATGCCGCGTCGGATGGCTCCCCGCCGGCAGCAGCCAATAGTAACGAGCACGATTGATCAGCCGCCCGCCTTTGAGCCGCCATGTCCAATTGCGCCGAGATCGCCTCGATTTCCACACGCCCCCAGGAATCTGGCTTGCTCCCTTTCGCCGCACGAAGCATCCTAACGGGCGGTCCTCGCTCACTGGCAGCGGTAAACGTAGAGCAATCGCGTTGTGAAAGGAGCAACGATGAGAAAGATCGCTTCTCTGCTGGTTTCGGTTGCGACGATAAGTGGCGTTGCGGCCCTGATCTCCCCTCCATCCGGGAACGCCGATGAGGCTGCCCCGCCCTTCGTCACAGAAAAGCCCGCCGGGTACCGCGACTGGAAGTGGATCGCCTCCGCCCATGAAGAGGGCAACCTCAACAGCCTGGGCGCGGTTCTGGGCAACGCTGTAGCCGTCAAGGCCTTCCGGGCAGGTACGATCCCCTTTCCTGACGGCACAATGATTGCCGCTCTGCACTACAAGGCAGTTTCATCGGAGGAGAACGACAAGATCTTCGGCCAGAAACAATCCATCGTTCCTGGTCCCCCCACTAACGTTCAGTTCATGGTCAAGGACTCAAAAAAGTATGCCGCCACAGGAGGCTGGGGCTTCGGCCATTTCAACGCGGATGGCAAACCTGTGGATGCGGCGTTCATGAAACCCTGCTTCGCCTGCCACGCGCAGTTCAAGGCCCACGACCTTGTCTTCACCCAGTACGCGCCCTGATGGATCATTCCTGGATGGAGACTTGTCAGTCGACCATAAGTCTCCTGAAAGCGAGGCGACGGAAAAAGCGGCCGGTTTTATCGGGGTACCCGGCAAACCACTGTTGCTTGCCGGGTTGATCCTTAACCCGCCGAACAGCGCTGACGAAATCAAAGGGCCTTGAGGCCCGGGCACTCCTGCGGAACTCGACGAGGCCGGATGAACTGAACGTTCCGCGGCTTTGCCAAAAAAAGAAATCGCGCGAAGCGCCTTCCTTGGGTCGGTCGCGTCTGATGTGCCCCTTCGGGCACACCGGCGCGACCGGCCCCGCCCGCGCCGTTCTATCGCCCGCGCCGCAAGCTGCCGGGTGCCGACCGTCTTTCCGCTGACCGCTTTTTAGCTAACCGCTTCTTAGCTGACCGCTCCTTAGCTACCAGCCGTTCTTGTCAAGTTTCCACCACTTATCCAAAGTAACTTTCGCTTATAAAACGCCACTTCCGCGCCAGGAAAGTTGGCAGTATTTCTTCTCAAACTTGGTATTCTGATAATAGAGGGTAAGAAATAAATAGGCTCAGCCTAAATCGCTGGGCCTTTCTCATTTCTTGCACGCACGATGATCACGCTCCGCTCAAAATTCGCTACTGGCTACCGGCTACTGGCTACCGGCTGCGGGCTACCGGCTGCGGGCTACCGGCTGTAGGCTATCGGGCTACCCACTGCCAAACACCGTCGACAACCCTTGTGTTTCGAGGAGTATGCCGCAGACCAAAACAGCCCCGCCACAAGCTCCACCGAATCAGCATCTTGCCACACTCCCACCCCCCCAGGGGTGGTACTGCACCCTGCACCCTGACCCTCGACCCTGTATGTCTGCTGACACCACGCTGTCAGCAGCCCTCTCCTATGCTCCTCTCGTTGTCAATTCCCAAAACGAGAGGACACACCCATGACCACCGCAGAACAGACCGCCACCTCCACCATCACCTGGTTCGAAATCCCCGCATCCGACTTCGGACGCGCCACCCGCTTCTACGAAACTATCTTCGCCACTCCGATGGTTCACGTCGCAGCCTTTCCCGGCATGGCCATCTTCCCCTACGAACGGCCCGGCATCTCCGGCTGCGTCGCTCACGGCGAAGGCCATCGTCCCTCCTCCGACGGCACCGTCATCTACCTCAACTGCGAAGGCCGCATCGATCAGGTACTCGCCCGCGTCGAGAAGGCCGGCGGCAAGATCGTCGAACCGAAAAACCACATCCCCAACGTCGGCTGGGTCGCGCAGATTCGCGACACGGAGGGAAACCGCGTCGGACTCCACGCCGCCGTCTAGAATGCGGCTATGCGCCGCGCCGACCGCCTCTTCCGTATTGTGCAGTTCCTCCGCGGCGGCCGGCTGCAGACCGCCCGCAGCCTCGCCGAAAAGCTGCAGGTCTCCCATCGCACCATCTACCGCGATGTTCAGGACCTGCAGCTCTCCGGCATGCCCATCACCGGCGAAGCCGGCGTCGGCTACACCCTGCGCCGCGACCTCGATATTCCGCCGCTCATGTTCGATCGCGAAGAAATTGCCGCTCTGGTGCTCGGCGCCCGCATGGTGGAAGCCTGGGGTGGCACTGAACTGACCGAGGCCGCCAACCGCGCCCTGCGGAAGATCGAGGCAGTCCTGCCGGCCAGTCTGCGCGAGAAGATCGACGACGTTCTTCTCTACGCGCCGGGCTTCAAAGCGCCGTCCGAGCTGCGCCGCAAGCTGGACACGCTCCACTCCGCCGCCCAGCAGCGCCGTGTCGTCCTCCTCGCATATTCTCGCGAAGACGGACAGCCCAGCGTGCGCCGCGTCCACCCGCTGGCTCTCTACTTTTGGGGTGGCACCTGGACCCTCGCCGCCTGGTGTGAGTTGCGCAAAGACTTTCGCAGCTTCCGCGTGGATCGGGTCGATCACGCGGACTGCCTCGACGAGCCCTTCACGCCGAAAGCAGGCCAGACGCTGGCGGACTTCCTGCGCCGGGTGCGCAGCCAGGAGAGCGATACGCCGATTGGTTAAATGCCTTATTTAGTAGCCATTTGCCAGCAAATAGTTAAGCGTTACATCGAAGGCTGGTTGGGAACGCCTTTGCGCCACCGCCAGCTTAATCATCACATCCGCCTCGACGTTCACCGAATCGCCCGGCTTCAGAACGCGCAGGTTGGTCACATTGCGCGTGTGCGGCAGAATCGCGACCCCGACGATCTCTCCATCCCAGCTCGCGATCGTCAGGCTGATCCCCTCAATGGCGATCGACCCTTTCTCGACCATGAAGGAGCGCGTATTTTCTGGAACCCTTACCCGCAGCCACCAATCCGTCAGCTCCGGATCGACCGCCCGGTTGACTGGGTCGAACGATACCAATTCCCCGCATCCATCCACATGACCCTGCACAATATGCCCGCCCAGGGGCGTTCCCGCCGGAGTCGGCAGCTCGAGATTCACCACCGATCCTGGCTTCAATTGGCCCAGAGAGGTGCGCGCCAGGGTCTCCGCGGCCAGATCGGCGCGAAAGATGGGTGGCTCAATCTCCAGCGCGGTTAAACATGTCCCGCTCACTGCGATGCTGTCTCCCGTGCGCAAGCGCCCGGCAAACGCGGGCGCGGAAATCGCGATACGCGTAGTCCCCTCAAGCGGCTCGACCGCCGCAATGGCGCCGGTTGTTTCGATAATCCCGGTAAACACTCAGCTCTCTCCCCATGGGTCGCGCAGGTAAGCATCCACGCGCACATCCTGATCGATGCATTCGATCGACGGTGGGCCTGGCAACGGCAATCTCGCCATCGGTTCCTGTAGAAGCGGAATTGCGCCCGGCCCGAGAAAAACCGGCGCATAGAATAGCGTGACCTTATCGACATGCCCGCCTCTGAGCGCGGACGAATTCAATTGTCCCCCCGCTTCCAGCATCGTCGAGAGTATCTCCATATCCCCGAGGCGTTTCATGACGGAGTTCAGGCAGACGCCGCTGTTGCGGACGGAGTGAACTCTCCCTTGCGGCCCGGCGCCAACCACTTCGCCGGCGTCCACTCGCTCCACCCGCACTCCCAGGGCCTCAAACGTGCGCTGCCTTTGCGTTGGGGCGACCGCGCAGAAAATGATCAGATCCTTCTGTGTCGTCCTCACCAGCCTGGAATCAAGCGGAGTCCTCAATCCCGCATCCAGAACCACGCGCAGAAGCGGCCGCCGGCGCGGGAGCCCCGAACGATCCGTAAGGTTCGGATCATCCTGCAGCACCGTATTGATGCCGGTGATCACCGCATCCGAGCCGTGGCGCATCTGCTGCACCTGCGCCCGCGCTTTCTCGCCGGTCAGAAAAACCGGAGCGCCCTGCGGTGCGCTGCCCGGTGCCGGCGCAATTCTGCCATCGAGCGAAAGACCCGCCTTCAGGGTCACAAAGGGCAGACCGGTGCGAATGTAGCGAGCGAAGCCGTCATTGAGCTTGCGCGCCTCTCGTTCCAGCACCCCGGTGGTGACCGGTATGCCGGCCGCGCGCAGCTGTTCAAGTCCCTGACCGCTCACTGCAGGATTCGGATCGGTCGTCGCGGCGACCACCCGCGACACGCCGGCCTCGATCAGAGCCTTCGTGCAGGGCCCGGTGCGACCCGTGGTGCAGCACGGTTCGAGGGTCACGTAAGCGGTCGCACCTCGCGAGGCGGTTCCGGCGTTCCTCAGCGCAACCACTTCCGCGTGGTCTTTCTTGTCGTACTCGTGACGTCCCGCTCCAACAACCGCCCCGTCCTTCACGAGCACGCATCCTACAGCCGGATTCGGAGAAGCCAATCCCACCGATTGTCGCGCCAGCTCCAGCGCTTGTTGCATCCATCCTTCATCCAGTTTCGCGTCCGGACCCTCGTTTCGCTTCGGCACAACAACCTTCCCCCGGTACATACGAGCTAATTTTCCAGCAAGGAATTCACAAACGCTCCACTGTCAAATGGCAGAAGATCATCCAGCGCCTCGCCAACGCCGACAAAGCGCACCGGCAGCTTCATCTCCCGCGCGATGGCTACGGCGATACCGCCCTTCGCGGTTCCGTCAAGCTTGGTCAAAACAATCCCCGTAACTCCGGCCGATTCGGTGAACAACCGCGCCTGCTGGAGTCCGTTTTGTCCGGTCGTCGCATCCAGCACCAGCAATACCTCGTGGGGAGCATCGGGAATGATCCTCTGCGCAGTGCGTCGCATTTTGTCGAGCTCGGCCATCAGACCCGTTTTCGTATGCAGACGCCCCGCCGTGTCCACTATGACGACATCGATCTGCCGCGTCTTCGCCGCCTGAAGGGCGTCGTACAGCACTGCGGAAGGATCGCCTCCCTGCTTTGTCCGGATCATCTCCACGCCGCTGCGCTCGCCCCAAACTTCCAGTTGCTCAATGGCGGCGGCGCGAAACGTGTCGGCCGCACATAGCAACGCCGTTTTTCCCTGCGCCCGATAGAATGCAGCCAGTTTTCCGCTGGTGGTGGTCTTCCCCGTTCCGTTCACCCCTACCATCATGATCACTTCCGGTCCTGTCGCTACGGCCGCGGCCGGCGTGGCATTCTCGTCGAGCAGCTTCCGCAGATGCTCCTTGAGCAACTCCTTGAGCTCAGCTCCGTCTCGAATCTGCTGCCGCTTCGCGCGCTCACGCAGATTGCCGGCGATCTCCGCCGAGGTGGTCACCCCAATATCGGAGGCGATCAGGCTCATTTCCAGCTCTTCGAGCGTCGACTCATCGACGGTTCTGGTCATCGCCAGGACGCCGTCGATGCGCTCGCCAAGGCTGTCGCGGGTCCGCGACACCGCCTGGCGCATGCGCTCGAAGATGCTTTTCTTTTCCGGTTCCCGCTCTTCGTTCAGGCTCCCAAACAACGTTTGAATCATCGGCACTGCGCCCTCATCGCACCTGCTGTGAGTTTAGCGAAGTCCGCGGGTGGGGTTGCTGCTCGATTGCGCCTAAACCAGCTCGGGAACCGGCTTTCTCATGCGGAACGTAACAGGATTCCGCACATTCTTCACTTCCAGCGCTCCGGTGGTGACCAACTCGGTCAGCGCCGCGACCGCTTTGGGGTCATACCGCGCGCCGGCCAGACGCGCCAGGATGTCCAGCACGTAGTCGGCGTTCATCGCCGCCTGGTAGGGCCGGGGAGTTGTCATGGCGTCAAACGAGTCGGCCACCGCCACAATCCTCGGCATCAGCGGTATCTGATCGCCCGACAGGCCGTAAGGGTAGCCCGTTCCGTCCAGTGACTCGTGGTGCAGCTCGACTCCGGGCACCAGATCGTGCAGCATGCCGATCGGCCGCAGAATGGCCGCGCCCTTCACCGTGTGCGCCTTGACGATCTCAAATTCCTCTGTACTCAGCGGTGTTTGCTTCATCACCAGGTGGTCTTCAACGCCGAGGCACCCGAGATCGTGCAACAGCGCGGCAAGGCGAACCCGTTCCACTTGTTTTTCATCCAGACCCATCTTCCATGCGATCGCCGCCGCGTACGCGGCCACGCGTTCGGAGTGACCCCGCAGATAGGCGGTCCGCTCGTCTACCGCCTTGGCGACCATCCGCATGAGCTCGGTGAGAGTTTCATAGTGGGTGCGCGCTTCGTCGTGCTTTTCTTCGCCTCGTTCGAGGATCGTTTTCAAAGCCGCGCGCCAGGCGGGAATCACCTCGGCGAAAAGATCGTCGGCGACTGCGGAAACCGGGTCCCCACGGTCAGCCGCTCCCGACTCGAGGACCCGAACCAGCCGCTGAATGCGCCGGTCCAGCCATACGGTCACCAGCAGGGCCGCCGCTGCGCTTCCACCCAGTTCGATCGCCACCGCCGACCAGTCGGCCAGACCTGGCCTCAGCAAACGGTGCGCGACCAGCATCGCCAGCACGGTGATCGTCGTTGTCCCCGCGAAAATGGCGAGAACGCGGGCAAATACACGCCAGCGAATTCGCATCCCGGGAGACGGTGACTCCTCGGACGCGCGGGGTTGTACTGTCTGCATTTCGAGCCTTTCTTCGTCAGTCTACGAAGCCATGGCTCTTGCTGCTTCCCCCGAAGGTGGTAAAACGGGCGTCCGAGCGGGTCAACCATCACTTACCCTCGTAATGGTTTGCCGGAAGCGACGATGGTAACTTCCCTTAAGTCTAAGGTGTTATTCGTCGCGGCCCGGACGCAGCATCAGCTCCTGAATGGCTCGTTCCGGCGGCTTGCCGCGCGTCAGAATCGCTTCCATCTGCTCGGCGATCGGCATTTCCACAGCATGTTTTCGGGCCAGACCCAGCGCCGCGGAGGTGGTGCGCACGCCTTCTGCCACTTTGCCTTCGAGGCCGGCAAGAATGTCGTCCAGCTTTTTACCCTGCCCCAGCTGCATCCCTACCGTCCTGTTCCGCGAAAGCGATCCCGTACAGGTCAGCACCAGGTCACCCAGGCCCGAAAGCCCAGCCACAGTCTCTCGCCGGCCGCCGCAAGCAACGGCCAGGCGCGTCATCTCCGCCAGGCCGCGCGTAATTAAAGCCGCATTGCTGTTGAATCCCAGGCCCAGTCCTGCTGCGATGCCGGCCGCAATCGCAATCACGTTCTTCAGCGATCCGCCCAGCTCCACGCCCACGACATCGTCATTGGTGTAGAGACGCAGCGTCCCACTGGAAAACTCCCGCTGCACCCGCGTGGCAAGCTCTGCGTCGCCGGAAGCGATCGTAATCGCGGTCGGCGCGCCGGCCGCCACTTCCTGCGCAAAGGATGGCCCGCTGAGTACGCCGCACGGCAACTCCATGCCACGCTTCGCCAGGACCGCCCCAATGACCTCGGTCATGCGAAGGTACGATTCGTCTTCGATGCCCTTGGTCGCGCTCACAAGCAACTGTCCGGCATGCAGATGCGGAGCAAACTGCTCGTAAGACGATCGAACAAACTGCGACGGAGTTACGCTTACCACAATCTCCGCGCCGTCCAGTGCCTCTGCTGCGTCATCGAAAACATTAATCGAATCGGGAATCGAAAATCCCGGCAGGAACGCCGGATTCTCCCGGCGATTACGCATCGCCGCTGCAACATCTTTGGCATAGGACCACAGAGCAATGCTGTGCCCACCTCGCCGCCCGAGGCTGATCGCAATCGCGGTGCCCCAGGCGCCGCTGCCCATGACTGCAATGCGGCTCATGCGGCGCTGGTCCGTGTGTTGCGATCCGTCTTGCCAAATCTGTATTCGGTTCCCTTCATCAGGCGCACGATGTTCTGATGATGTTTCAGGATCACGATCAGCGGAATCACAAACAAGACCACCGTGGCCCAGGGAGTTCGCGGCGCATGCGGCAGCAAAAGCGCAAAAACCGGAAAGGCTATCGCCGACAAAATCGACCCGAGCGAAACGTATCGCGAAACGGCGAAGACCAGCGCGAAAACACCCATCCCTGCCAGCGCTGCCAACGGAGCCAGCGCCAAAAACACCCCAAACGCCGTGGCGACTCCTTTGCCGCCCTTGAAGCCTAGCCAGACCGTGTACATGTGGCCGAGCACCACAAACAGCGCGGCAATAGCAGCTCCGTTCCCTCGCACATCCGGCGCCAGTCCCCACCGGTCAGCAACGACCACGCATAGCAGGACCGCGCAACTTCCCTTGAGAACGTCGAGAATGAATGTGGCCGCGCCCAGACCCTTCGAGCCTGAACGCATCACGTTGGTCGCGCCAATGTTGCCACTGCCCGTCTGGCGGATATCCTCCTTGCGAAAGAACCGCACCAGCAGATATCCGAAAGGAATCGACCCAAGAAGGTACGCCACCAGCCCGGCGACCGAATAGAAGATCAGGGGCATCGCGTTTTTGAGTCTATCAGTTGGGCACGGGCGCTCCGGCACTGCGCCGGCCTCCGGGAACGAGTCGCCCAGGCCGGCCGCACTTCGCACTACGACGCCCGGGCTGAACGCAGACCTTCATTCAACCTCACCCGGGCCTTTCACCTCACTGCCTTGCGGGCTATGGACGTCCGGCACCTGCGTTGCTTTGCCGTTGCGCAGGCTCTCTTCGATGATGCTGCGCACCTGCCGATCGGCCTGCTGCGCCAGCCTGCCTTGCTCGGCCCCCAGCTTTCCCTGCTGCGCACCCAATTCGCCCTGCTGCGCACCCAATTCTCCCATCTTTGCGCCGAAGTCGCCTTGCCGCGCACCGGCCTCTCCCTGCAGATCTCCAAGCCGCGCCTCGATTTCCGCAAGCTTCTCCTCAATCTGCGCCATCCTCTCCGGAGTCAGCTCAGCCTGGACTGCGGCCACCTTCGCCTGAATCTCAGCTATCTTATCCGGAGTCAGCATCTTGTCCTGATCGGCCTTAAGCTTCGCTTCAACATCTGCCAACTGCTTCGAGTTCCATATTTCCTGTTCCACTTTCGCCTTAACCAGAGCCGCATCCAGTTCCGCCATTTGCTTCGACAAGTCGGGCAGCTTGATGTTGCCCGCCTCATCCTGAGCGCGAGCCATCGCTTCCTGCTGCTTTCCCAATGCCTCCTGTTGCTTCCCTAAGAGTCCCTGCTCACGGCCCAATTCTTCCATCGGCTTGTATATCGCGCGAATCTTCGCCACGACCGCCGGATCGGTTACGACATAAGACTTGCCGTCATGCGTGAACCACAGGAACGGACCCTTCGCCACTTTGCGCGCAGCTTCGATCTCTGCCTTTCGATTCTCGTTCCAGCCGCCAGAGAAGGTAAATTCGTTACCGGACCCTTCGATGAGCGCGTACGAGTCGCCATTGTCTGAGAAGACATAAGCGTACCCATTAGCACTCTGACCGTCGCTGCTGATCGGAGCGTCCGCATCCGGGCCACTCACCGTAACCGAATCCCCACTATTCAGGACTGATGTCGCTGTGCCTTTGCCCAGAGCTGGCGGCGGGGCCGGAGGCATGGGCTCTGCCGGAGAAGAGGCGGGCGCAGAAGGCGGGGGTGGCGTTGTCTGGATCGGCCCAGGCGCGACTGTGACATTGGGATCTTCGGTATTGGGAGCGGCCTCATCGTGTGCCGCCGCGTCGGGTGCCGGTGCGGTCGCAGCTGCTGGAGGCGCTGCCTGCGCATCCACGCGCGGCACGCGGATCAGAGCCGTCGCCGCAAAAAGCGCCAATGGAAGAAGCAGCAGCGAAGCCAACGCACGCCGCCGACCCACGGCAAAGGCGCTCCGGAAATGGTGTTCGTTGAGCAGCTGTTCGATGCGGCGGGAAAGATTCCCTGAACGGGCCATAGCGACCCCCGGAAGGTTTCGGCGCGGCGTCGCCGCGAACTCAAGCAGCACCTCGGCATAGCCGCTGCGGGTCGCTGCTGCGTCCAGCCCCGCACGGTCGCCGATTGTCTCGCCCAGCATGCACAAGGTTCGGCGCAGCCACCACCCCAGCGGGCTGAACCAGAACAGCGCCGTGTATACGCCCGCCAGCAATTGCAGATAGAAGTCCAGCTGCCGCACATGAGAACGCTCATGCGCCAGCACGACACGCAACATCTTCATATCCCAGTCGAGGTAATTCGCAGGCAGCACGATCCCCGATCCGATTGTCACGGGGGACGGAATCTTTGAACTGGACCGGACATTCGGCTCCGGCGCAATCAGGGGGGAAACAGGCTCGGCCGCCACCCATAGCCTCAAAGCCATTCCCAGACCCCACACCAACCGCAACATTAACGCTCCGGCAACCGCCAGATAGATCATCGCGACCAGTCTCCCCGGCGCGGGCCAACGCCTTGGCGGCTGTGGAATCGTCGCCGGCGATGTAGCCGCTTCAGGTATCGGCGCCACTGAGATCGCTGTACTCGAAGAAGCCGGGTCCTGCGACGAGTCATCCGAACCGACCACAAGAACCGGGGCAGGCAGAATCGTCTTCGCGCGCGTAACGGCCGTCTGCTGCGCGCGAATCGGAACTACCCAGGAGAATCGCCCGCTCAACTCCGCCGCAGCCGGCCATCGCATCAGCAAAGGCATCGCCAGCGAACCGATCAGCACTACGCTCCACGCAGTCTTCCGCACCGGCACGTTCTGCACACCCAGCGCACGCAGGCCCGCGCCCACCGCGATCGCAAACACCAGCGCCCTCAGAGCCGCTTCGATCATCATCGCCGTCATGCCTTGCCTCCCTCTTGTTTCTTCAGTGCCGCCACGCGACGCGCCATCCGCTCCAGTTCCGCGCGGCTCACGACCTTCGAATCCACCATCCCCACCAGCAGTTCTTCCACCGAACCCTCGCAGAACCAGTCCACGATGCGCTGCACCGCCCGCGCGGCCACTTTTTGCGGCGATTCCGCCGAACGGTAAATGAAGGTTCGGTTGTCGACCGAGTGCGCCAGATAACCCTTTTCTTCAAGGCGCCGCAGCACCGTTCGGATCGTCGAGTCCTTCAGCGGACGATCGATTTCTTCGCGCACCTGGTCGGCCGTTGCCGCGCCCAGCCGCCAAACAATGCCCAGAATGCCCCGTTCCAGCTCTCCCAGCTCGGCTGGATCGTGAGTCGATGAAGTGTTACTCGCCATAGTGTTACTCACTGTAACACACAATGGGCGCTTCGGCGCAAGAGGGGGAATCAAATTTTTTTAGAGTTTGAGGGGCTCGCGTTCCGCCCTCTACATCAGCCGCCTGCGAACCAAATCCAGCGCCTGCTGGCTAGCGTAAAACCGCACTCCGGCGCGATCCCCCGAAAAGCGCTTCTCCACCCAGTCTGTCCCGTCTGCATCGCTGACCGCCACAAAGACCAGCCCCACTGGCTTCTCTTCCGTACCGCCGGTTGGACCCGCGATGCCCGTGACCCCCAACCCCACAGTCGATCCGCACCGCTCACGAATACCTTCCGCCAGGGCAATCGCGACTTCCCTGCTGACCGCCCCATGCTCTGCAATCAGCCTGGGGTCCACCCCCGCCAGCTCCGTCTTCAGCCGGTTGGTGTACACCACGGCGCCCCCGGTAAAGGACCGCGAGCTTCCGCTCACGCTTGTCAACCGCTCGGCCACCATGCCGCCCGTGCAGCTTTCGGCGACCGCCAGCGTCGCTCCCCGCATCTCGAGGTAATACAGCACAATCTGCTCCAGCGTCTCGCCCTGCGACGAATAGATAAAGTCCTCGAGCTCTTCCTCGATCTTCCCCGCAAGCTCGTCAACGCGCGTCTGCGCCAGATCGGCAATCGGTTTCGCGCAACTCAGCCGTAGTTCGATGTCACCCATGTGCGCCAGGATCGTCGTTTCCACGTCCTTATAGGGCGTGTAAATCGGCGCAATCCTGGCATCCGCCGCCGATTCGCCGATCATCGCCGCCTTCAGCACACGAGTCGCAATATGCCGCTCCGGAACAATCTCCCGGAGCCGCGGCAGGCAATCGCCCTCAAACATGGCCTTCAGCTCGTGCGGCGGCCCCGGCAGCAGCATAACGAGCTTCCGATGCCTGCCAACTACCGTATCCAGCCACTGCCCCGGCGCTGAGCCGAGCTGGTTCGGCAGGATGGTCGCGCCCTCGATCACGTCGGCCTGCTTTTCGTTGTTGCGCGTCATCGTCCAGCGGCGAGCCGCCGCGCGCTTGTACAGATGCGCGATGATCTCGGGGTCGCGCTTCACCCTCACGCCCAGCGCCTCGGCTACTGCCTCGCGCGTCAGATCGTCTTCCGTGGGACCCAGGCCGCCTGAGACCACGACGATGTCCACACGACCCAGCGCATGGCGCACCGCATCCACCAGATGCTTCAGCTTGTCGCCGGCGATTGTCTTGAACGCGATTGCGACCCCGAGGCCGTTCAGCTTCTCCGTGATGTAAAGGGAATTGGTGTCCTGGCGGTACGGCGTGAGCATTTCCGAGCCAACCGCGATAATTTCCGCGTTCATCGCTCTCCGGATTTCTTCCCGCGTAAATTCAATCTGCCGGGCGATGGGCGATCAGAACAGCCGCCATCCTTCGATGCCCAGCGCAACGTGATAAATAGAAGTATTCGTCGCCACCAGAGCGCCGCCGCCTCGCACAAACGTGAAGCCCACAATTCCCGATCCGGAGAGCGCCAGCGACGCTTCCCCTCGGGTCGATATCATTGCCACTCCTCTGCGGCCGCGCAGAGATCCGGCAACATACACGTTCCCCGCCACGTCCACCGCCACGCCCTGGGGGCGTCCCAGCCCGCGATGCAGCACGGCAATGTCGCCATCGCGATTGATCGCGTACACCGCGTCATAACTCGAGGTCGTCGGCCCCGTAACGTATAGAGTTCCGTCCAGACCAAATGCCAGGTGATAAGCAGCAACGCTCGGCTCGAGGGTCGCGAAGACGAAAATCTGCCGGTCAGGAGCAATCTTAAAAATGGTCCCGCTCCGATCCCCTACATAGAGATTCTGATCCGCGTCGAACGCCAGGCCCGTCGCCACTCCCATGCCTTCCGCGTACACCGCTGATGCGCCGTTCTTCGCTATCCGATATACCTTGCCCTCGTGCCGCGACGAAACATAAAGGTTATCGTCGTAATCCACCGCCAGACTGGTCGCGTTCACAATGCCGCGCGCAAACGGCTTCATCTCACCGTCGCCTTCAATGCGAAACACAGAAACCGGAGTCTCCTGGCCGCGTTGCCCTGAGAAGGTGGCGTAAATGGCCCCGGCATGATCCATCACCGGGTTGGCGACCGCATGCACTCCCGTGGCAATCAGGCTGGCCACGCGAACATCCACAGCATTACTTTGCGCGCCATTCTGCAAAATGCGCAGCCGTCCCGACTCTGCTTCGTCAGGCACGCGCAGCATCAGGCGCGCGCTGCGGCTCAGCAGCACAGGCGCAGCCAGTTCCCCCAGCATCGCGATCGGCCGCCGCCACTCACCGCCTCCGGCGCGTTTTGGATCGGCCTGTCCCGCAGCGATGGCGCCGAGGTTGAATCCGCGAACCTCCACGTCGCCTCCAGGCAGAGCCGCCCCAGGCAACACCGCATCGATCCGCGGCGTCGTGCTCGATTCCGATTTGAGAATACGCACCATCGCTTTTGCTAAGCCGCTGACTTGTTCACTTTCTTCTCAGATATCCGGGTTTCGCTACTCGTCTTTCGCCAATCGTCTTCTGCTAAGCGTCTCTGCTCTTTTGCCCTTGTCTCTACCACCATATCCGTACCACGAGCATCACCAGCAAACCATAGACCCCCGCGCCAAGATCGTCCAGCATGATTCCAGTTCCACCATGCAGGCGTTCCAGTTGCCGCACCGGCCACGGCTTCACAATATCGAAAAGCCGAAACAGCGCGAAACCCAACAGCGCATGACCCGGGTTGATCGGCGCAATCGCCAGCGCCACCCATTGCCCGGCCACTTCGTCGATCACCACAAACCCGGGGTCCGTCTGGCCGCCCGTCTGCACGTTTTCCCGCTCCACCAGGGTGCTTGCCGGAATCCCGATCAGTGTCACAACCATCGCGCCTGCCAGCGTTATTATCGTCGCCGCCGAGCCCGTCCAATGCAATCCACGGAGACCCGCGTACCACAGCAAAGTTGCCGCCAGCGATGCCCAGGTTCCCGGCCCGGGCTTCAACCACCCAATCCCGAAAAACGTGCCAATCACCCACGCCCATTCGGTGCGAGAGGCCCCCGGCGTTGCCGTTCCTCCTTCGTGAATCCGCACCCCCGGCGGGCGCAACTCAGTTTTCCTCGTCATGCTCTCCATGCTGCGTATCGCGGCTCAATCCTTCCAGCACCTCCGGGTCGAGAATCGGCGACGAGATCCGATAACCTCCGCTCGCCCATTTACCCAAATCGATGACCCTGCACCGATCGCTGCAAAACGGAAAATCATCGTCCTTCTCCGCCACCACCGTCCGGCATGTTGGACACCGGATTATTCTTCCCTTCAGACTCACAACCCCACTCCCGCGCCTGCCAGTTCTTCAGCTTCAGCGCTCAGCGAAGAATCGCTCACCACCCGCGCCACAAGGTCGTATTCGTGCGCCTCCGTCACCTCGCAGCGATAGAACCGTCCCGCTGTGAGCTCATCGAACGGGCCAAAATCGTTCAGATAAACGGTCCCGTCGATTTCCGGCGCGTGATACTGCGTTCTTCCCTCCCACAACAGCGGCGTCTCGGCTGACTCGCCTTCGACCAGCACATCGAAGCTCTGCCCCACCCGCGCCTGCATGGTTTGACGGCTGATTCCCTTCTGCAGCTTCATCAGCGCGCGGCGTCGCTGTTCGATGACCCGCTTTGGCACCTTTGCCCCCAGATCGAACGATCGGGATCCCTCTTCGTCGGAATACGCAAAGACCCCCAGCCAGTCGAACCTCGCCTCAGCTACAAAATCGCACAGCGCCTCGAAGTCAGCGTCCGTCTCGCCGGGAAATCCCACAATAAAGGACGTACGCAGCGCGATACCCGGCACGGCCGCCCGCACCTTCCCGAGCATCTTCAGAAAAATCTCCGCCCCGGCGCCGCGCTTCATCGCTTTCAGGACAGGCCCCGACGCGTGCTGCAGCGGCACATCGAGATATTTGCAGATATTGTCGTGCCTCGCGATGGTCTCGAGAAGCCGCCCTGTGATTCGATTCGGATACGCATAAAGGAACCGAAGCCACGTCAGCCCCTCGATCTTCGCGAGCCGATCCAGCAGCACCGCCAGCCCATCCTTCAGGCCAAGATCCTCGCCATAGCACGTCGTATCCTGGCCGATCAGCGTAATCTCCCGCACACCCTCTGCCACCAGAGTCTCTGCCTCTGCCACCACGGACTCAAACCGCCGCGACCGGAATTTCCCCCGCAGATTCGGGATCACGCAGAAGGTGCATGGATGGTCGCAACCCTCGGCAATCTTGATATAAGCTGACGCGCTCTTCGTCGCCCGCAGTCGCGGTGTCGTGTGATCGTAGAGATACTGCGGCAGTTGAGGGGCGGCGCCATACCAGACCACGCGAGAAAATCGCCCCTGCTCCTCGCGCCGATTTCCCTCAGCGCGAAAGCTGGCCGCTTGCGGCTCCTGTTTATGGGTCCCCGAAAGGGATTCGCGGCCTGGTCGCACCTCGACCTGACCATGCGGCGAAGAGCCGGACGAAAGGATGTTGAAAGGAGACGGTGAAGATGATTCCGGTGCGGGTGAATCGACTCCCGCCGCGGCAAGAATCTTATCCAACTCCCCCGTTCCGACCACCGCATCAACTTCAGGAATATTCTTCTGGATCTCGTCGCGGTAGCGCTCCACAAGGCATCCGGCCACGATCAGCTTCTGTGCCCGGCCAGTCGTTTTCAGTCGCGCCATCTCGAGGATCGCGTCCACCGATTCCTGCTTTGCCTTATCGATGAAGGAGCAGGTGTTCACCACCAGAATATCTGCTGTGCTGGCATCGGGAGTCATCGCCGCCCCGGCGCGATCCAGCAGCCCCATCATCACTTCGCTGTCGACAAGATTCTTCGGACAGCCCAGCGAGACGAATCCTACCCTCGGCCGGCTCGCCACAACAGACGCCTCGGTAGCGTCCTCCATCGTCAATCCGTCATTCACACCTCTATTTTACGGGATCGGAGGATTGCCATGCCCGCTCGGTGGTAGACTGCGCAGTCCTTCGAAAGGAGCAACTTTCATGCGTCTCTCACGAGCGGCTCGACGCACAAATCCACTGCTTTCCCGCATCTCATCTGCGATCGAAGCGCAACGGCGCGGTATCGCCTTTGCCTCCCTGTGCGCGGTCCTGCTGTGGGTCGAAGGATGCGCCTACCAGCCGGCATCGTACGGCCATCACCTGCCTGGATTCTTGTACGGACTGCTGCACGGGTTTCTCATCCCGTTCAGCTTCATCGGCAGCCTGTTCACCAACGTGCGAATCTATGCATTCCCAAACGCCGGCCACTGGTACGACTTCGGCTACGTCCTCGGTGCGCTCACGTTTCTGGGAGGTTCGGGCGCCAGTCGCCGCTGATCTCCGTTCCACAGTAGGCGTCCAAATAACCCGCGCCGCGTCAGGACTCAATACTCGCCTCCGGCATCACCAGCAGCAGGAAGATCATTCCCACCACCACAAACATCCGGAACGCCGCATCCTGCCCGTTCCAGGTGTGCGATTGCCACATCAGGAACCACTCGCCGCCCACGCAAAGAAAAGCCACCAGCCACATCAGCAAGCTCAACGTGAGACCTGCGACCGCGAGCGTCTTCGCCTCCTGGAACGACGCCGGTTTGCCGGCCACGCGCAGCAACCGCACAGCTCCGGCCCAAAGCAGCAGCATAGTAGCTGCCTCCCACAAAATGATCGAGTCGTAGAAGGTCGTCTGGATCCAAAGCGCATGGATCGCACGCCACATCCCGTGATTCCCCGGAAATGTCGTGTCCATCAGCAGCACGTGATGCACAAAGGCGTAATTCGACCCGTAATCGGTCAGGTTGTTCAGGACCACCAGTGTGTAGAAGAACGCCACGGCGGCCACCAGCAGCGTTTTGGAGAGCCGCAGGATCATCGCTTCTGCTCGGGCGCGAAACTCTGGAAATATGCCGTCAGCGCCGCGATCGTCGCCGCGTCGTATTCCGGATTCGGGGGCATGTTTGCCTCCGGGTTCACGGAATTAGGGCGAACAACGTACTTCCCGAAAGCTGCCGGGTTCCCCTGCGCGATCAGCGCCATCTGTGGCCACCCGAAAGGCGACTTGGTCCCCCCGATTTCCCCCTCGCGATGGCAGCGCAGGCAATTTTGCTCCGCGATCCTATACCCCCGCATAACAGCACTGGATTCCGCGCCCGCCGGGCGCAGATTCTTCAGCGCCGTCCCCTCGTCGAAGAATTTCAGTCCCACAACCGCGTAGGGAATCTGCGCCTCATCCGCATGTGCGAGCACGTGAAACGCGGGTGTGAACGCCGGATGTGAGATCAGGTATGGACTGTATTTTTCCTGATCCTGCCCCCGCGGCCACTTCGCGGGCTCCGCCCCGCCGACCCGCAGCACAAGAAAAGGATGATGCGCGGCTCGATACTCCGCCGTGTAATGCCCCTCATAGCCGTCATCGCAAATAGCGGCAATCAACTGCTTCCCGCTGTCGAAGCCGAGTGCCGCCAGCAGCTCGTCCAGATCCACGCCGCTCAGCTTCACCGGTCCGGAAAAATTCGCATCGTCCTTCACCGTGAATGCGACCTGCGGCAATCGGCTCAGGTCCTCGTAGCGAACAAACCGCTTCGCTCCCTGCGGGATTCCCGGCACGTCTCCCGATATTTCCAAATCCTGCGGAGAGCTGCGCGCGACCGCCAGCGCCAGCCGCTGCGGTGCATTCCCCGGGATCGCGGCGGTCAACAGCGCAGCAAAAAGCAACAATATTCCGGATCGCATGCGGCTTATCGTAAACGACCTTCCCCGCTCTCCAAAAGAAAATCTCGTCCGTGGTAGAGTGTCGGCAATGACGACCGAGCAGACTCCGGAAATGCGCCTCGCTGCCCTCGGCCTGGTCTTGCCCGCGCCTCCCGCGCCCGGCGGCAATTACCTCCCGGCGAGACAAACCGGATCTCTGCTGTTTCTTGCCGGCGTTATTTCATCGGACGAGAACGGCGTCCTCACCGGGAAAGTCGGCGACGAGCGCTCTCTTGAGGAAGGCCGCCACGCCGCTCGCCGCTGCGCGCTCACCCATCTTGCGGTGATCCGCCAGGCGCTTGGCACTCTCGACGAGGTCGAGCACATCGTCAGCGTCAACGGTTACGTCAACACCATCGCGGGATTTCCCGACTCCCCCCAAGTGATCAATGGTGCGTCCGATTTGCTGGTCGAGGTCTTCGGCGACGCGGGCCGCCATGCGCGCGCGGCCATCGGCGTCACTGCTCTGCCGCGCAACGCCATGGTTGAACTCCAGATGGTTGTCTCGGTGCGATGACCGATCACGCACTCGATGCCGCCTCCACGCATTCGCGCTGGAATCGCGCGCTCACGCCTCGCCTCGAGGTCGATCCCGGCGACACCGTCCACTTCCAGTGCGTCGAAGCCGCTGGCGGACAGGTCCATCCTGGCATCTCGCTCGAAGATCTCTCCCGCATCGACCGTGGCCGCATTCACTCCCTCACCGGACCGGTGTTCGTTCGCGGTGCGCAACCCGGCGACGTTCTCGAAATCGAGATCATCAGTCTCACCCATCACGGCTGGGGCTACTCAACCATCGTCGAAGGCCTCGGCTTCCTCAAAGAACGTTTCCGCGAGCCATTTCTCTTTCATTGGGATCTGCTTCCACATGAAACTCGTTCTCTCGCTCCGGCCATCGTTCCGCTTCGCCCCTTCTGCGGCGTGATGGGCGTCGCTCCCGCCGTCGAAGGCGAATTCCGCACTCGCCCGCCCGGCCCGTTCGGCGGCAACATGGACGTTCGTGAGCTTTGCGTCGGCGCTCGCCTTTATCTCCCTGTCTCCAATGCCGGCGCGCTCTTCTCCTGCGGCGACGGTCATGCCGCCCAGGGAGACGGCGAAGTCTGCATCAATGGGATAGAGTGCGCGCTTGACGCCGTACTTCGCTTTCATCTGCATCACGACCATAAGCTGGACGGCCCGCTCATCGAATCGGCTGAGCCGCCGCGTTCCATAGCCTCCGATTCCTGGATCGTCGTCGAGTCCGATGCAGACCCGCTGCGCGCCGCCCGCACCGCCACCTCCCGCATGGTCGATCTGCTCGTCCGCCTCTGGGGAATCTCGGAGATACACGCCTACATCCTCTGCAGCGTGGCCATGCACCTGCGCCTCAGCCAGGTTGTCAACGAGCCCATGATCACCGTCAGCGCGTCCATCGCGAAAAACATTCTTCCCGAAAGGCGCCTCTTCTGATGCTCATCAACGATCCCGCCATCGTCAAAGAGTTGTCCGAGCTCTATCCCCGATACGAAGCCGCCCTCGTTGCCAACGACGTTGCGACGCTGATCGCCATGTTCTGGGCTTCGCCCCATACGGTTCGCTTCGGGGCCACCGAGAACCTCCACGGCATAGAAGAAATCGCCGCTTTCCGCAAAGGCCGCCCGTCGGCCAACCTCGCGCGCACCATCGACCGGCTCGACATTCTCACCTTTGGTCACGACTTCGCTGAAATATCTCTCGAATTCTCGCGCCTCACTCCCGGTGGTATCGCACGCGGCCGCCAGAGTCAGACCTGGGTTCGCCTGCCCGAGGGCTGGCGGATCGTAGCCGCTCATGTATCTGTCCTGCCAGGCAACACGGCATAAACAGGTTTTATTTCCCGAATCACTCTTTCTCATCTTCCTCTCATTTTTCTCTTTGGCTTATGCGCGAGCCGGGTTATGCTCTGCTCAAAGTCCCTGTCGACTCGGCTCCCCAGTTCTCGCAGCCGCTCATGTCTCAACTAATTGTTTGAAGACTGCACCACGCAGCCCGCCGCTCCGCATTTCAGGCGCGGCCCAGGACTTTTTCTACAACTTTTGAGGAGGCACTCACTGATGTCCAGGCGATTCGCTCTAGCCTTATACGTTTTTGTCGCAGCCTGCGTTGCCCTTCCCCTCGGCATCCACGCTCAGCAAACCCTCGGCGGCATCACCGGCCAGGTCACGGACGCCTCGGGAGGCGCGGTTTCCGCCGCAGCCGTCACGGTCGTCAACGACCAAACCGCCTTGACCCACACGACGAAAACCAACGCCAGCGGCGAATACGAATTTGTGCAGCTGCCCATCGGCACCTACACCGTCAGCTTTATGGTGCAGGGCTACGAAACTCAGAAATTCCCTTCCATCCTGGTCCAGGCCGATCGCACCGCCACCGTCAATGCGGTCCTCAAAATTGGCCAGATCAGTGAGTCGGTCACCGTCGAAGCTTCACCCCTGCTCAACACCGTAGACACCACCAACGGCTACGTTCTCGATAAAGCGCAGATCGATACCATCCCTCTGCCTACTGGCAGCTTCACCGGCCTCGCCATTCTTTCCCCAGGAGTCAACGCCGAGCTCCCTGGCGGCACCGGATCGAACAGCGGTCTCGGCAACGCCCCCATCTGGGCCAACGGCCAGCGCGATACTTCCAATGCCTTCCTGCTAAATGGCGTCGATTCCAGCAACCTCTTCAATGGCAAGAGCACCAGCCAGGTGGAATCGGCGCGCGTCGTGAATAACACCGGCGGCAGCGCCAGCAGCGGCACCACCAGCGCCGGTGTTGAGCCCAGTGCTTCCTCCGTTTATCTCTCCATCGGGAATTCCATCCCCACACCCGCGCCTGAAATGCTCTCGGAAGTTCGTGTCAACGCTTCCATGTACGACGCTCAGCAGGGATCGGCCAGCGGCGCCCACATCGACATGAGCACCGGCTCGGGCAGCAACGCCATGCACGGCAGCCTCTATGGCCACCGCGGCACCAACTGGATCAACGCTGCGCCCTTCTTCTTTAAGAACAACAGCGGCATTCCGGAAGCAGACAGAAATCCTGAGCTGCATCGCTACATTGCCGGCGGTACACTAGGCGGCCCCATTGTTAAGGACAAGCTCTTCTATTTTCTCGGCTATCAGCACCTGCATATCTCCGATCAGGAAACAGGAGACAATCTGATCGCTGTACCACCGGGTCTGAGCGATACGAACCGCACGCCCGTCGGCCTGGCCTCGATTGTCGATAACAACTACGGAGCTATTAGTCAACTGTACGGCTACACCGTCGGCGCTTCAGACTGGGCTGCCAATCCCGTCGGGCTTGCCCTTTTCCAGGCTAAGCTCCCCAACGGACAGTGGCTCATTCCCAACGACAACGGCCACGTCCCCGACGCTCTCTCACCCTCGAATGCCTTTGAGACCGGCACATCCTACTTCACCGCTGACCAGGCCGTCGGCGATCTGGACTGGAACGCCTCGACAAAAGACCTGGTAAGTTTCAAGTACTACTACCAGCACGATCCCAACAGCTCGCCGTACGGAACCTCGAGCGTGCCTGGATTCACGGAACACATGGATGCCGGATCGCAGGTGGCTTCCATCAATAACATCCAGACCCTAAGCCCCAGCTTCAGTCTAACCGAAACCCTGGGTGTTCTACGCGAAAAGGCCTACAGCACCAACGACCAGCTCTGGGCGCCCGGCCAGGCCGGATCCCCGCTCGCCGCCATGACCTCTGCCTTCGGCTCCTATTTCCCAGGCATCACCATCGTCGACACTCTCGGCGACTACGGCTTCGGCCTCGGGCTTCCGGTGGTAGGTCTGAACATCGGACCCGGCTCCGGAAACCAGGGAGCCTTTACCGGCGTCTTCCAGAATCGCATCGAACCGTCAGCAACCGCCATATGGACGAAGGGACCGCATTCCATCGCCTTTGGCGGAAGCTGGGCCTATTCGCAGCTCAACATCCGCGACCTGCGCACAGGCAAGGGCGCGGTCGCAACTCCCGATTTCTCCACCTTTGCGATGAACTGGGTAACACCCTACTCGACTAATGGATTTGTCGCCACCGACTTCCTCCAGGGCGACGCCAACCGCTATTACCGCGCCAATCAGACCGGGCTCTTCCTGCAGGATAAGTACCAGGTGCGCGCCAACCTCAGCATCACCGCCGGCCTTCGCTATGACTGGAACGGAGGCCTAACCGAGAAATACGGGCGCATCTATAACTTCGACCCTTCTGCTTATAGTTACAACGCCGGCTCCGATACCATTAGCGACCCTGGCTTTATTATTGCCGGCAATAACGTGAACGGAACGAAGGGCGTCAGTAACACCACGCTGACCGGCAGGCAGTGGGGCATCGCGCCACGTCTCGGCTTCGCGTGGCAACCATCCACATTCAAGGATAAATTCGTCGTCCGCGGAGGTACTGGCTTCTACTATGACCGCGGTGAACTCTATACCTACTTCTCGCCAGGCTACGCTGCCGGTGAGGTGTCGGGCGGCCCCTTCGGCGTCAGCCAGACTCCCCCGTTTGTCACCGCGCAAAGCTGTCCCTACAGCGCATCGCCTTATGGCAATACCAGCTTCCTCTACCTCTATTACATTCCTATCTGCGGTCTCAGTCCTTTTACTCCCGCCGACGGCAGCACCCTGGCCTACAATCTTGCTCAACCCTGGGGTCCCGCTCCCCTGGCTCCCCCATCCAATCCCAGCGCCGCGGAACTGATCAACTTCCTCCCCAATGCTGCCGGCATCATCGCCGGTTCCCAGCCCTTTACTTTGGGCGACTACAACCGCGCCAATAAGCTGCCCTACTCAATTAACTTCACTCTTGATCTGGAATGGCAGCCCCGCAACGACCTTATGATCGACCTCGGTTATGTCGGCAACCTCGGACGCCACCAGGTCATCCCCTTGCCCTTCAACCAGGCCCAACTCGCCACGTCCGGCAGCCCCACACATCCCGGCGGCGCAGCCACTCAGAACTTCAGCTATGGCTACACGGTTTATGATCCCACCACTTTTTTCCCCATTTGCGTCAACAACGATCCGAACTGCGCTTATGGCCCGATGCAGCAAAACTATGAAGGAGGTAACGTCGATCTTCGCGTTCCTTACATTGGCTACTCCTCGGAGTCCGAGTCCTATACAGCCGCCGGTATCTCCACTTACAACGCCTTGCAGGCCCACGTTGAAAAACGGCTTAGCCGCGGATTTCAGACCGGCGTCTCCTACACTTTCTCCCACGCCACGGATGAGCAGAGCGCTCTCGGCCTGTTCTACAACGGCAACAACCCCAATAACCTTCGCAGTGGCTACGGCTCCGCCGACTTCGATCGTAAGCACGTGCTGAACTTCACGTACGGCTTCGTTTTACCCAGGTTCTACAACGAGAGTTCTCTCTCGGGGAAGGTCCTCAACGACTGGTCGCTCACCGGCATCGCCATCATCCAGAGTGGTCAGCCTTACAGCATTATCGATTACTCCGGTGCGGTGGGCAGCCTCTACTACAGCACCTTCGACGGCATCACCAACCCCATCGTTCCTCTGGCTCCCGGCTGCACGGCCAAGAGCGCTCTTACCGGCAATTCCGGTGCTTTCTACAACAACGCAACAGGAGGAGGCGCCGCCCTCAAAGCATCCTGCTTCACTCTGCCTCTGGTTTCTCCAGGCACCGACGGCGTACCCGCCGGAGATAACTTTGAAACTACCTTTACCTCGGGTGAGCGTAATATCTTCCGCCAATCCTTTCAAAAGCGGGCTGATGCGTCACTTGTAAAGTCCCTGCAGTTCGGCGACAGATATTCCGTTCGCTATACGTTCGATGTCTACAACGTTTCCAACACCACCAGCTTCGATATTCCCACGGATAACGTCACCCAGAACGCCGGCTACAATAACGCGCCGAACACCACCAATTCTTACAGCCAGATAGCTCCCACCCCACAGCAGTGCCAGTCGAACAGCGCGCCAGCCAACACCTTCTATAGCTGCCCAACCGGACTTGGTGTGGTCAAACACACGATCGGCAGCCCACGCCAGATTCAGATGTCTCTGCACCTCAACTTCTGAATACCGTTACACTAAACGCGGAAGGCGGCCTCCGGGCCGCCTTTTCGTTGTGACGGGAGCCCTGCCTCACTCGCTCACCGTGACCTGAAGGTTGGTGATCGGTGCTTCGGCAAACCTGGCCTGTAACTCGCTGCCAGTCGTGAAACGCTTACCTTCAACATGCCGAGCCGGAAACTCCAGCGTAACCGCCTTATCACTGAACGGATATGGATCCAGCCGAAACCGCCGCTCGCCTATAGACTCAACGTGCACTTCCGCATAAGCTCCATCCCGCAATGGCAGAGGATGCAACAACGTCGCCAGCTTCGTAAATCCCACACAACTCAGCAATGACAGATTGTCCGTTGCCTGCAAGAGTCTGAAGTGGTCACTGATGCGCGTCTCGCTTGTTTCCTCGTCGGTAAGACCGCGATCTGATCGCACACGCACCTGTAGTCCTTCCTGAAATTCTCTCTGCGCCTCCAGAAAACGATCCAGCAGGTGTAACTTTTCTGGTTGGATTGTCGACCGGTCAGCCCGTTCCGTCAGCAAATTATAGGTGTGCATCGAAACCAGCAGGCCGGCGTAAGCATCCTCCTCCGCCATCAGCCGCACAGCGCGATCCCGCACCGCCAGATAGTCCTCTAAGTCGATTTCCTCGAACGCCGAATACTTTCCGACTAACTCCGTTGAAAATGCCGACGGTTTTCCCTCTCGTGTAATCTGCGGCGCGGCATCTCTCGCCGCCCAACCGTCATCGTGGCACCGAATTCCAAGCAGGACATTTCTGCGCGGCTCCGGCGGCAGAAACCGCTCGTTCCCCCAGGCTTGCGCGAATGCGCCCGCCAGGCGCGCGTGGTCGGGGTGTGTAACCAGCCACCACCCTGTCTCCGATTCCAGCCTGAGCATGGTCCCCGTCCTCTGTCTTATTCCGTTCTAACTTTCGATTCGTGCCAGTGATGCAGAAAATACCATTCCAGAAACATGACCACAAAGAAGAAAGAAAAACCCAGGACCGTCGCCGCGATCACCAGTGCGAATAGATATGCGGTCTGCAGTTGCGAGCTGGCGTATAGGATGGAATACCCAAGTCCACCCTCTCCCACACGGCTCGATCCAGCGAACATTTCACCCGTGATCGCGCCGATCACAGAGATGCCCGCCGAAATCCTGATTCCCACAAAAAGGTTGGGCACTGCATGCGGCAGGCGAAGCTTGAAAAGAATCTGTGCCGGCGAGGCTTTGTGCATCAGGAACAAATCGATCAGATTCCCATCCACGCTGATCAGGCCCTGCGTAGTGTTGGCGATAATCGGCGCAAGGCAAATTATGAATGCAACCACCGTCACTGCCCATGTCCCCGATCCCACCCACATCAGAATCAGCGGCGCGACCGCGATAATGGGAACCGTCTGCAGCAGGATCGTATAGGGATACAGCATCCGCCTCAGCCAAGCCGATTGCGCGAAGATGAGGGCAATGGCAACGCCCGCGACGATGCTCATTGCCAACCCGCCGCCCGCGGCTTCCGCGGTAATAAGAAGCGAGTTCGTCAGCGGAGCAAATCGCGCGCCGATCGTCTCTGCTACCAGCCACGGTGCAGGCAGCAAGTAAAGCGGAATATGAAAAATCCAAACAAGGGCCTGCCATAGCGCCACCAGCACCGCAAACACGGCCAGAGCATTCAGCACGGTTATGAAGTGCCGCCTCATGCGCTGTGCGCTCCACGGAGAATTCTCGATACCCGCGATACTTCGTCCTCAAATTGTTCCGAGACTCGCGTCTCCGTCGTTCGCTCCGGCGTCAACCCCACCTTCACCACTTCATGAATGCGCCCAGGATGCGGAGCCAGCACCACCACCCGCGAAGACAGAAACACCGCTTCTGCCACCGAGTGCGTTACAAATACCACGGTCCATCCCTGCTCCCGCTGGAGGCGCAGCAGTTCCTCGTTCATTCGATCCCGCGTCATTTCGTCCAGCGCGGCGAACGGTTCGTCCATCAGCAGAATGCGCGGCCTCGTTGCCAGCGCCCGTGCAATCGACACCCGCATCTTCATTCCACCCGAGAGCTGCCGCGGATAGAGCTTCGCCACTGCGGAAAGCCCAACCAGACCGAGCATCTCGCTCACCTTTTGCGCGCGCACCGCCCGCGTCGCCCACTCCAGTTCAAGCCCCAGCCCCACATTGCGTTCGACAGTCCGCCACGGCAGCAGCGTCGGATCCTGAAAGATGAACGACATCAACTCGCGCGCATTCACCGGAGTCATGCCATTCACCGTAATTTCCCCCGTGCTCAACATTGTCAGCCCGGCAATCAGGCGTAGAAGCGTCGATTTCCCGCACCCCGACGGCCCAAGAATGCTGACAAACTCGCGGCGCTCGATCGTAAGCGAAATGTTCTCCAGTACCGGCGCACGCATCCCAAACCGCTTGCCCACGCCCGCAAAGGCAATCTTCGGAACCGTCTCGCTCATTCCGCGCTCTCCGCGACCACCGGCAAGTACAGGGCTGAGGGACATGCAGCCGTATGCAGAATCTGCTGCGTCGATCGACCCCAGTTCCACTGCGAAGCCTTCGCCGCCCCCCCACCGGTCGACGGATTGCGGTCGTAAAGAGGAAAAGCGCTGCTCGCAATCTCGAGGCGCACCCTCTCGCCTGGAAAAAATACGCAGGACGTCGGGTCAAGCTCGAACTCCCAGCACTGCACCGCATCTGCCTGATAACTCTCCCCCGCGAAAAGATACGACGACCGCGCCACGCCCATGCACACCAACTGCGCCCGCCCATCCGGAAGCGCGCGTACCAGCTTCGCCGTAAAATCCGCGCTCGCTGCGGATGTCGCAGCGTACAGCGTGACCTCTGGGCACCCGAAGACATGCAGTTTTTCGCGGAGTGGCTCCCCGGTATAAACCAGCAAATTGTTGCCGAGCTCCGCCTCGGCCTGGTCGTGCGGCCCGCTCAAGGCCAACGGCCCACCGGGCGCAAACACAGGCACCTCCGGGTCGTAAACAAAAATGTCGCGCGGTTCGTCGTTCGGTGCAGCGCTTTCTGCCAACGCACCATCCCCTTTGCGCGAATTTGCCCGGCCGCCGCTCCGCAGATAAAGAGCAACTGCCGGTTGCTCCGGCCAATGCGCAGCACTGCGCCACCGGTTCTCTCCCAACACAAAGTGCCGAATCCGCGGCTCACTCTCAAATTCACCGGAGTCTTTCAACCAGTGGTTGAACCAGCGCAGCAACAGCGCGTCTGTATCCAGCAGCGCCTCCTCTCCAAGGTTCTGTCCCCCGATCAAGTCTCCCCACGGAATATGTATCCACGGCCCGGCGACCAGATACTGATGCCTCTGCGCGATTTCAGTTGCCGCGCCTTTCGTCAGCGCCAGGAACCCGTCCACACTGCCGTTGAGATACGTATCGAACCAACCCGAAACATGCAGCGCCGGCACCGCAATCTTCTCGATGTCCCGACTCACATCGAGCGCTTCCCAGTATTCCCCAGTGTGATCGTGCGCGAGCCAGTCCGTGACATATTGCGGCAATCCAGGATCGCGCAGAGCTGGAATCTCCCCATAGGGCACGAAGTTGAGCTGCGATCGAAGATTGCTCCACGCCGTCTCCAGGGCATCGCTCGCAGCTTCCAGTCCACGCCGACGCGCATCCTCGCGCAGTATCTGTATCCCCCATCCCAGTGTCGAGCTAAGCCGCAGCGCACCGTGCCGGTAAAACCATCCCCGATACAAATCGCACGCCGTCATGCCCGGCGCGATGCATACCAGCCCCTCGGGCTGCTCGGCCGCCGCCAGCAATTGTGTCAGTCCCTGATACGAAAAGCCGTACATACCGATCCGCCCATTGCACTGCGGATGCGATCGGAGCCACGCAATCGTTTCCGCACCGTCTTTTCGCTCGTTACGAAACGGATAGAAATCACCTTCGGAGCCGCCACGCCCACGCACATCCTGGATGGCCACGTGATACCCATGCCGCGCGAACCAGGCCGGATGCGCGTAGACCACGGTCGAGGCGATGTCTCGCCCATACGGTTGGCGCATCAGCAGCGTGGGGAACGGCCCCTCACCCGGCGGATAATAATGGTCGGAAACAAGCCGCACCCCGCCGGTCATGCGGCAAGTCAATCCGCGCTCCAACCGCACGCCATCGCCGCAGTCGACCAGGGTCATCGTCTAAGCTGGACCCTTCCAGCGCAGCATCGCTTCGAGCGCCTGCGCCAGGCGCTGTGCCGCCAGTTCCGCCCAACGCGCGCCGTTCTCCGCCGTGGCAGGCCGTGGATCGCCCATCACTCCGCTCTCCGCGATATCCCGCGTCAGCCACGCAAATGTGGCCGCCGCATTCTCCGGCAGCAGCGTCTCCGGTTTCTCCACATCGGCAATATAGTTCACCGTGTACGCGGCTCGGTCCACCAACTCCGGTGTTGCGTTCAGCAAAAACGCCGTCTCCACTTCCCCCGCGTGGAATCCATACGCACGCTCCTGCTTGCTCAGCCCCTCGAACTGCACTCCGCCCGAGCCGTAGAGCGCAAACGTCCGCAGCCCAAACTCCGCGCGCAAATCCCGTGCCATCACATCCACCAGTGACGTGTTTCCTCCGTGCGTGTTGTACAGCACCAGCCTTTTGAACCCCGCAGCCGCCACGCTGGCCCCGATATCCCGGACCACCGCCATAAACGTCGCCGCGGAAATCGAAAGCGTCCCAGGAAATCCAAGATGCTCGTTGCTCTTCCCGTAGCACAAGGGCTCCAGCGCAAACACCGTAGCATCCGGCGGCAATTTCTCCAGCGCTTTGCCCAGAAGAAAATTGTTGATCAGCGTATCGGTCGCCAGCGGCAAGTGGTGTCCGTGCTGCTCGATCGCCGCCGTCGGCAACACCAGCAGCGTCTCCAGCTTCGGCAGCGTTTCTACTTGCTTCGAGTTCAGATAGGCGAACTTCCGGTTGTCAGGAATCCAGGTCTTCATCGGCTGCCCGCCAACGTCGCACCTTCCGGCTCGAAGCTCAGCATCTTGCCCGGATTCAGCAGTCCCTTTGGATCGTACCGCCGCTTTGCACGCAGCTGGACATGGTCTTCTCGGTAGCGGCCGCCATCCTCCACGTTATTCACATGCGGATTCGCAACAAAGATTCCGTTCTCCCGGCAAACCTGGATCATCTCGGCTAGCCGCACCTCTGTTGTGAACCGCACCAGCGGAATAGCGCCTGGAATCATCTTCCCTTGCGCGTTCTTCATGAACTCCATGTGAAACAAAATCTCTTCGCCGAAGCGCTCTCTTAGCAGCCTCATCTGTTCGCGCACCCGCTCGGGATCGAACCCACATTGCAAATACGTATAAGCCTCATCATGTTTGATCGCCCAAAGCGTGGTGTGATTCCAGGTGTAGTCGGAAAGCAGCGGCTGTGCCTTCAAACCCGCATAGGGCGCCGCATACGTCACCGTCCCTGTTGCTTTCTCGGCCGCCGCTTGAAAATTCCCAAGCTCCTCCGCCGCAATCATGACAAAGATCAGGTGCTTCCCATCCGGGCAAATCCCTTTCACGGGCGAAAAATACTGCGGAATTGGCCACTCAAAGGTTGTCACCAGCCGCTTGGTCCACGCTGCGTCTCCCGCAATTCGCTCGCTGAAGTCGAACGCGCCGTCGAAAGTATCGAACGCTACCGCCGCCTGCGCCCACTCGACCTTCGGTGTCAGCGCCAGCCAGATCTTCGTGATGATTCCGTTCGTCCCCCAGGCATGCAGAATTTCATGCACCGCCTCACCCTCGTGCAGATGCACCTGCGGCTCGTCTTCCATCGTGACAACTTCGAGAGCGCGCACCGTCCCGTAATCCCGCAGTCCGCCGTGGGCCACAGAACCAATCCCTCCCGATCCGCCGCCAAGGAACCCACCCACTGTGGCCTTCACAATCGTGCTCGGATAACATCGCAGCTCCCATCCCTGTTCGCGCGCCGCCGTTTCCAGAACGCCCAGCCGCACTCCCGGTTCGCACACCGCAACTCCATCGCCCGTGATCTCCGCGATCCGGTCCATCCGCGAAAGATCGAGCACCACGCCGCCACACAGCGGAATCGCCTGCCCGTAATTCCCCGTTCCCGCCCCCCGCGCCGTCACCGGCACATCGTGCCGATAGCAATACCGAAGCACGTCCCGCACTTCCGCGACACTCAACGGCTGCACCACCACATCCGCGCGTTTCCCCTCCAGAGCCGGACGCAGCACCGGCGAATACCAATAGAAATCCTTCGACAACCGTTCCACTACTGCGGGCGCGGTCAGCACCCGCGACGCATCGCCCACCAGCGTCGCTAAATCCTGCGAAAGCAACTCGACATCCCTCATCGTTTGCGCGTCCCCCAGCCCTTAAATGCTTTTAGCATCCGTGGATCGTTAAACAACGCGCGACACTCTTCCCTCAGCACTTCCCCCTCAACCTCGCACCGCATATCGCTCCGCTCCGTCACTTCCCGCGCCGCAATGTGAATCTGCCGGCAGTGCTCGTTGGCATCGGCAATCGTGGCCCCAAAGACCACGCGATCCACTCCCGCCCACAACGCATTCGCCATGCACATCGGGCAGGGTTCGCACGTGCTGTACAGCGTATAGCCTGCGAGCGAAGGCCGGCCCAGTTTTTTGCAGGCCTTGCGCACAGCCCGTGTCTCCGCGTGCGCGCTCGGATCGCTCTCCCGCATCACCGCATTGCGTCCGCGGTACAACAGCTTGCCCGTCTTCGTCTCCACCAACGCTGCGCCAAACGGAACCGGTGTTGCGGTCGACAAGCTGAGCGCCGTAAAACGAACTAGCTCCGCCAGAATCGCCTCGTCCTTCTTCCGCCGCACAGCGGCCGCTCGCGCCCCTTTCTCACTCATTCAGCCTCGTTTCCGAATTCACCTGCCCCGCCACGCCCACTCTACAATGGCCGCATGACGCCGCGACCCTCGCCCATCGCCGCCCTTCTCGCAGCGTACAAGTCAGGACACACCAACCCGGCCGACCAACTCCAAACGGCCCTCACGCGCGTCAATGGCAACGCCAGCCGCAACACTTACCTCGCGCTCGATCCCGCCTGGACCCTCAGCGAAGCGCAGCGCCAGATCGAACGCGCAGCTTCAGCGGAACACTCTCTACCCCTCTACGGTTTGCCTGTTTCTCTTAAAGATTGTTTCGACCTTACAGGATTTCCGACAAGCAGCGGCTCGAAATTTTATGCGGGCCATAAGCAAAAGGCACCAGCAGACTCCTGGGTGGCCAAACGTCTGCGCCGTGCGGGTGCAATCATCACCGGCAAGACCCATCTCCATCAGCTGGCGTACGGCATCACTGGAGAAAATCGCGATTACGGCGACTGCCTTCAGCCCGCCGATCCCACCCTCCTCACCGGAGGCTCATCGAGTGGCGCTGCCGCGTCCATCCAGGAAGGTTCCGCGCTCGCCGCTATCGGCACCGATACAGGCGGCTCAGTCCGCGCTCCCGCCGCGCTCTGTGGACTCGCTGGCTACCGCTCCTCCCTGGGCATCGGCGACTGGACCGGAGGCCATCATCTCGCGCCCTCCTTCGATACCATCGGCTGGCTATGCCGCGATCTCCGCGACCTCCCACTTCTCGCCGAGTCACTTTTCGACCTGCAGTCGGAAAAACCGGCTTCCGCAGTCACCCGCATCGGCGTGCTCACCGGCCCGCTCCTCGAAGCCTGCGATCCCACAGTCCTGCGAACGATGACCCTCTGGCAAGACCGCATTCGTAACAGTCGCGGTATCGAATCCGATCTCGTCCCCGTGAATCCCCAATTCTGGACCGAAGCCTGGGATATTTATGCTCCAATCCAGGCATTCGAAGCCGCAAGAATCCACGCCGGCTTCTATCAGGAATTCGAACCTGCGATTGCGGCTCGCCTCGCATGGGGAGCATCCCTTAGCGAGGACGAAGTCCAGCAACTCCGCAAGCCCCACCAGAGCTTTCGCCGCCAGCAGGAACAGCTCTTCCAGCGTTACGACTTTATCCTTGCGCCGATTTCACCTCTCACTCGACTGCACGCCGGAGCCGACCACACCGAATCGCGCGCCAGCATCCTTCGTCTCACCACCCCCGCCAGCCTTGGCGGCAATCCGGCAGTCGTGCTCCCCTCGCCTCACTCCGGCCTTCAGCTCATCGCCGCGCATAACGACGACCGGCGCCTCTTGCGCTTCGCCGCTCTCCTTGGCGAACAACTCGCTCTCAAAGACGGCGAGACCACATGCTAACCTCAAACATGGGCCGCGTCACCATTGCTTTTTTGTGTTTCTCCCTGACCATTCTTGCCAGCGGTTGCCATCGCTTGCCCGCTGCCAACGGCCTCATTCCCATCTCCTTCCAGACCGACTGGTACCCGCAGCCCGAGCACGGCGGCTTCTACGATGCGCTGCTCAAGGGCTACTACCGCCAGGAGGGCCTCGACGTCACTATCCTCCCCGGTGGCCCAATGAACGTCGCGGAACAACAAGTCTCCACCGGCTCTGCGCAATTCGCCATGGGCTCCTCCGACCGCATCCTCGAGGCCGACTCTCAGGGCGAGCCGCTCGTCGCTGTCGGCGCCACAATGCAGCACGATCCACAGGGAATCCTGCTCCACGCCGACTCGCCGGTCCATTCTTTTACCGATCTCGATGGCCGCACCATCGCTATCAAGCCTGGAGCCACATGGTTCGAATACATCGTCCGCCGCTATAACCTGAAAAACGCGCGCGAAATTCCCGCCACCTACAGCATCGCCAATTTCCTTGCCGACCCCAATTACATTCAGCAAATTTTCGTGACGTCTGAGCCATTCTTCGCCCGCAAGGCCGGCGCTTCCGTCCGTACCCTCCTCATCAACGATTCCGGCTACGCGCCCTATCGAGTGTTTTTCACCTCACGCACATATCTCGCGCAACATCCCGAAGTTGTTGCGAAATTCGTGCGCGCCTCAATCCGCGGCTGGCGCGACTATATGCACGATCCTTCCGTCGTGAATGCCGATCTGCTCAAGCTCAACCCCGCTCAGGCCCCCGAGCAGATGCAGTTCACCTGGCAGGCTCTCAGCGACGGCCACTTTGTTGACGACGCAAATCCGGCCAACACCGGCCGCATGGATCCCGCCCGCTGGATTGCGATGTATACCCAGCTCTCCGGCTTGAAGCTGATCGCGCAGCCCATCGACCCAGCCAGCGCCTACACCCTGGCGTATTGCAACGCTCAGTGAGCCAGCGACAGCTCAGCGAGCGTCTGCGCCAGCACCTTCACCCCCGCAGCAATGTGTTCGAGCGATGCATACTCATCCGGCCGATGACTCACTCCACCCCGGCACGGGATAAAGATCATCACCATCGGCGCAATGTGCGCCATAAATGATGAGTCGTGATAGGCACGGGCCACCAGCCTGCGCGAAGAAAGCCCCTCCGCTTCGCACCCGCGCTCGATCGCATCGAGTATCTCCGGCGAAGACGCCGCCGGATCGTCCGCATTCAGCATTTTCGTAGTAATTTGTATCTGCCGCTGTTGCGCAATTTGCTGAGCAGCGCCTGCAATCTCGCCCAGCACCCGATCTCGCCGCTTTCCATCCGTATCCCGCAGATCGATGCCCAGCTTTACGCGGCTCGGAATGCTGTTGATCGCCCCAGGATGCACCTCGCAAATGCCCACTGTAGCCACCGTATCGGCCGAACCTGACCCCTTCGCCATCGCCTCGATATTCCCAATCAGTTCCGCCGCCGCACACAGCGCGTCATGCCGGTCCGCCATCAGCACGCCGCCGGCATGACCACCCTGGCCCTCCAGCGTAATAAAGAAGCTTGCCGGCCCCACAATATTCGTAACAACGCCGATGTCAATTCCCTCGCGTTCGAGGATCGGCCCCTGCTCGATGTGCAGCTCCACAAACGCGGCATAGTGTCCGCCTTCCACCCGCACCGATGCCAAATCGCCTGTGAACCCGGCGCCCGATCGTGCCTCGCGCAACGTCAGGTCATCGCTCCCACGCAGTTGCTCATCGGCATCAGCTCCCAGAACCCCGGCCATCAACCGGCTCCCAAGACACCCCACGCCAAACCTCGTCGGCTCTTCCGCCGTGAACTGGATCAACTCAATCGACCGCTCCGGCTGAAAACCTGCCCGCCGCAAAGCGCGCATCGCCTCCAACCCGCCCAGCACCCCAACCACGCCGTCAAACTTCCCCGCATTTGGGATCGCGTCGATGTGCGATCCCGTAGCCACCGGCGGCAGCTCCGGCCGCGAACCCGCCCAGCGAATGAACGTATTCCCCACCGCGTCCTCGCGGATCGCCAGCCCAGCCGCGCTGCATCGCGCCTTCAGCCACGCGCGTGCGCGGAGATCCGGCTCCGTAAATACGACGCGCGTCACCGCCGGTGGCTCGGCCTCCGTTATCGCAGCCAGCGCATCAATCTCTCGCGCCACACGCTCCGCATCCACTTCGATCTTCATCGTCACCTCAGCGGATGCCGGTTCCAGTCTTTATAGATCAGGTATTTCGCCGGAGTCTTTCCCAGTGCCCCAAACCACTGCGGGCAGTACGGCGCCATCCAGATGAAATCGCCCGCCGTCACCGGATGCCAGTCATCGTCCAGCCTGTAGATGCCGCCACCATCGAGCATCAGCAACCCATGCTCCATCACATGAATCTCCACCATACTCAGCGCCGCGCCCGGCTGATACGTCATCGTGTTCACGGCGAAATCGAACGCCATCGTATCCGGTAACAGCGACCGCACCTGCAGGCCTTCATCTCCCATCAACGGCTGAGCTGTGACCTCCGGCTCGTGCCCCACCAGCATTTCCGGAGGCTTGATTCCCCGCGCCGCACGGTACGGCTGCTCAATCACCGCCGCACGCGCCTTCTCGATCGCTGACACCCGCTGCTCCACGCCCTGCGGTATGTAGACGTATCCATCCTTTGCGACCGCATGTTTGTGTGGCCCCGCGTCCACTGTGACCGCCCCTTCCAGCACAAACACAAATCTTTCCCCCGCCGCATCGCCAAGCACACCGCCCGGCTCAAACTCCACGGTGTACTGCGTAAAAGCCGCACCCATCACAGGCGATACGTGCACGATCACACTCGCCTTTGTGGTGCCCGGAATCTGCGTCCGTATGAACGTGTCCGGCGTGTGCACAAGATAGCTCGCACGCCGAACGCTGCGGGTGTGCCCCAGATGATGCATCGTGCCGTGAGCTCCGCTAGACAATCGCCCCCGTCCCTTTCTCCGCCAGATAAGCGGCAAATTCATCCAGAAAGCAAAGCCCCATTTGGATCGCCGCCGCTACGTCCCGCTCCGACACACTCTCGTCAGGATGGTGGCTGATCCCACCGGGATTGCGCAGGAAGACCATCGCCGAAGGCACATGCGGCGCAATCACCATCGCATCATGCCCGGCTCCGCTCGTCATCCGAATCGTTTCATATCCCGCCTTCGCAGCCGCGCGCTCCGTCAGTGCCACCAATCCCCCGTTTAGCCGTATCGCTGGATGCTCGTGATACTGCGCCGTCTCCACCTGGAGACCGCGCTTCGCACCAACCGCGCGCGCCTCATCGAACGCAGACGCGACCAATGCCGCCCGCACCGGATCTTCAGCATGCCGCACATCGAGGCTGCAGCGCACTTCTCCAGGAATCACATTTACCCCTCCCGGCTCGGCGGAAATCTGACCCACCGTCGCCACCGCGTTCTCAAAGCGGTTAGCGATTGCCTCCACGCGCGTCATCCACTCCGCCGCGCCTGCCAGCGCGTCCTTGCGCAACTTCATCGGATTGGTCCCCGCGTGACCAGCCACACCATGGAACTCAACTGAACACCGGCTCTGCCCAGCAAGCCCCTCCACGATCCCAAGCGCCAGATTCCTGCTCTCGAGCACCGGCCCCTGCTCGATGTGGAACTCCAGATATGCGACGCTACGATTCGAAAGCAGCGCCTCAACCGCCTCTGGCCGCTGTTGCCCATAAGTCGTAACAGCCTCGGCTACAGATATGCCTTTACTGTCGACACACTGCAACAAGCTGCCCGTCAGTTCTCCCACTACAGCTCGGCTGCCCAGGAACGGTGCCCCAAATCGCGTCCCCTCCTCATCGGAAAACCCCAGAACCTCAATGGCAAAAGGATATTTCCATTCCGGGATAGCCTCCACCAACGCCAGTCCCATCAGCACGCCGAGCACCCCATCGTAGGCTCCGGCATTCGGCACCGTATCCAGGTGCGATCCGATCAGCAACCGCGGCAGCCCCCTCTCGCCGGCGGTATTCACCCCTCGTAAATTTCCCGCACCATCCGCTGCGACGGCCATCCCCGCCGCTTCCATCCAGGGCCTCATCATTCGATGGACCTCATCCATTGCCGGAGAAAGAAAGGTCCGCAGAATCTCACCTGGCTTCTCGGTGCACTGAGCGATCGACGCGCAGCGCCGTATCAGAGTAGCGGCGCCCTTGCTCGCCTGTGCGGCGCGCGTTTCCTCGCGCGTAGTTGTTGTGGTCAACCCGCTCTCCTCACCGTCGCCTCAATTGAGCCATGCGGCTCATCGGTCGGCACGAAAATGTGGTTTGGATTGTCGAGCCCAAAGGGTGAAAGATCAACCAGGTTGCAATGCTTGTTCGGCATTGACAAATGGATTTCGCCGATCCCTGGCTCCGCCTCGAGCGCCGCCTTTCCCATTGCATAAAGCGTCTGCTGTACCGAAAGGCTGTCGTGAGTGGCAAACGCGTGCAACAGAGCATCGCTGATCCGCCGGCGTGCGCCGTTGTAATCGACCGCTCCAGGGCCGTACTTCCACTCGCCAGAAGCCAGCGTGCCCAGTAACCGGTCGTGCGTCTCCTTCAGCGTTGTCAGCTTGTCTTTGATATACCCGGCAAATCCCGATTTCGCCGTCTTCAGAATCGACAAATCCCGAAATCCCGAAGTTACACTCACCCCTTCACCGCGCTTGCCTGTCACCGTCGTCGTTTCGCGCGCATTACCAACCTGAACAAACGCTGTGCCGTGCATCTGTCCGCCTGCTACAAGCGGTCCCCACAAACTCGCCGCGATACTCGCTCCCGCTTCGGTCACCTGCTGGTTATTCTCCAGCAAATAAGTAACCAGCTCCGTTGCAAATCCCTCAATTTCCGTCGCCTTTGACAGACGCGCCAGATAATAAACAGTGTTCTTCATCGTATCCGTGGGCAGAATACGGCTGTTATCTCCGTCGTCGAAGCAGCTCTCGAAGTCTCCCTTCAGCCACACCTCAACATTCCACTCATGGACCTTGTGCTGATCGGCCCCGCGCTCCACTTTCATCACGCGCACCCGCGATTTGCCGTACCGGTTCTCTCCCAGCATAATCATCGTTCGTCAGCTTCCTCTGTACGTGGAATAACTATGCGGCGTTACCAGCAAGGGAACATGATAATGCTCGCCGGTATCTTGCACCTCGAAGGTTATCTCTATACAGGGATGAAAACTGCCGCTCCCCTGCGCCCTAAAATAAGCTCCCGTCTCAAAGCTCAGCCGAAATCTTCCAGCTTGCGGCGGTTCCTCCACCGGCAACAAACTTTTCACCCGCCCGTCGGCATCCGTCACGCCGCGCGCAAGTTCCCGCCAAACGCCGCCCTCTTCGCGTTCCAGTCGTACATGCACGCCCACCGCCGGCCGCCCCAGCGCCAGATCCAGAACGTGCGTAGAAATTCCGCTCATCGCACCAGCCATTTCCGCAGCCGCAGCTGCGTGATCTGTCGCTGCTGCTCCGCAGCCTCAAGCAACTCCGTCTCCGCATCGTTTCCGAGGCGCCGATGAAGTATCTCCAGCATTTCCGCGGCCGATTTCCCAGTAGCGCAAACCAGAAACACACGTCCAAACCGCGCCTCGTACTCCTGATTGCCTCGTGCCAGCGCCGCCAGTATCTCCGCGTCCCGCGCGTCAACACGATCCTGCTCCTTGCCCGACCATGCAGCCGACTGCTTCGTCGCTGTCGGGGGCGCTTTGCGTTCTCCGATCCGCGGGTGGCTCCGAAACGCCTCTTCCCAGTCCTCGATTCCAAGCCCGAGCCACACTCGATCCGAGGCCTCGAACAGCGCGCCCTGCGTAGTAAACGGCCGCAGCCGCGTCACTTCCAGCGCCCAGCGCGACGACCCGCAGCACGGGAGGATCTCCTCCTCGGCCTCCATCACCGGCAGAGCATTCCACCGTGCCAGAACCGGATTGAATGTCTCGCCTGAGGCCGCCAGCGCTCGCAGAAATTCCTCCAGAAGATTCCCGGCAACAAATCGCCGATACTCCGCCACCGACCGAATATCGTTGATCGGCGCAATCGCCTCGTTCAGCAGCCGCCTTGCCTCGGTAATCACTTCATCTCCGATCTGCTTTCCACCTAGCGACCGCTCAACCTGGCCTACCCGTATCGGGGTGGGCGCGACCGCCCCGAGCCCAATGCGGACATCCTCTACCAGCCCCTCACGCAAAAGTCCCACTCCCGCCATACAAACCTTCGAAATCGCCTGCGCATTGCGCGCTCCGGTCTTCCGGCCATAAGAAAAGTAACCGTCATAGTGCTTTTTTAACTTGATTCCAAGAATCAGTTCGCCCGGATCGAGCGCTGTCCTCTTGTATCCCAGATGAAAATCCGAATACGCCATCCGTCGCGTCCCCCGCGCCGAAACCAACTCCAGCTCCGCCTCATACGCCAGCAGCGCCGGAGGCGAATCTGCCGCCGGTGAAGCATTCGCCAGATTTCCCGCCAGGGTCGCGCGATTTTGATTCGCAATACTGCCTGTCCACGACGCAGCCTGCGCCAACAGCGGAAAGTACCGCGACACAGCCGCACAATTGCGAATCTGGCTGAACGTGCATCCTCCCCCCAAAGTCAGCGACTCCGCGTCCTCATGAATCTCCCGCAGCTCCGGCAGATTCCATAGATTCACAAACCGCCGTGCGCTTAGCTTCCCCGCACTGAACATCACCATCACTTCGGTCGCGCCAGCAACAGGCAGCCATTTCCCCGGCTCATCGTGCATCAGCCGCAGCACGCCCTCAAGGCTGCCCGGAGACACCATCTCGTATTCGGCCGGGTGTGACCTCATCCGCCTTCCCCACTCGCACTACTTACCGGCGCGCCGCTCACCGCACGCTCCACCGCCTCAAAAATTCGCATATAACCCGTGCACCGGCACAAGTTCCCGTTCAACCCTTCGCGAATCGCTGCCAGGTCCGGCTGCGGATTCTTCCGAAGAAGATGCGCCGAAGCCACTAGCATCCCCGGCGTGCACATCCCGCACTGCGCTCCTCCGCATTCCAGAAATGCCCGCTGCACCACGTGCAGCCGCTCATCCGCTCCCAGTCCCTCAACCGTTTCGATCTCCGCCCCATCCGCCTGCGCCACGGGAACCAGGCAGCTGTTTACCAACTCGCCGTTCAGCAAAACGCTGCACGCGCCGCACTCCCCTTCCCCGCAGCCTTCTTTCGTGCCGGTCAGCCGCAGATCCGAGCGCAGCACATCCAGCAGCCGCGCCATCGCGTGCGTTTCCACCTGATGCAGCTTTCCGTTCACCCGCAACGAATATTGCCGAAGAGTCAAAGCGTGACGACCTCCCGCTCCGGCTCCCGCACCGCAATCTGGCGAAAAATATCCTCGGGCAAAAGCGGTACGCTGTCGAACTGCTTTCCGGTCGCATGCGCAATCGCGTTCAGGATCGCCGGCGCGGGCCCATCCATCGGCAACTCCCCGATTCCCTTCGCGCCATACGCTCCATGTCCAAACGGCAATTCCTCAAAGAAGACCCGAATCGGCGGAATGTCCTGCGTGGTCGGAATAATGTAGTTCGTCATCTGGTTGTTCTGCATCCGCCCGCGATTCCAAACCACTTTTTCATACAACGCCCACCCGATCCCCTGAGCCACGCCGCCTTCAATCTGCCCGCGCGCCAGCACCGGGTTCAGCACCTTCCCCACCTCCTGCACCGCGACAAAGTCATCGACCTCCACTCCGCAAGTCGCCAGATCCACCGTCACTTCGGCCACATAGATGGCCCACGCATACGCCGCGTAAGCCTCGCCACGATACTGCTGATCGTCCCAGTGCACTCCTGGAGGCGCCTCATAGCGGCTTTCCGCCCTTAGCGCGCCGTGCTGCGCGACATAAGTGCGTGCCGCAGTTACAAAATCGCCCGTCTTATATCCATTTTGTAACAGTCCGCTCGCTAAAAGCGTCTGTTTCAACCCCAGCGCGGCCGAATGCACCAGCTTTCCCACCACCATTGAAGTGCGCGACGCTACCGTCGGCCCTGTATTGGGAACCACGCTTGTGTCCGGCGGCCCCATCTCCACCGCCTCGTAATCGATCCCCAGTGCCTCCGCCGCAATCTGGCATAAAATCGTGTTCGTTCCCTGTCCAAATTCCGTGCTCGAAACCAGCACCCTCGCCGTACCCTCCACCGTCACATCCATCGCCGCCAGCGAATTCAGGTACCGTTCCCCCGACCCCGTAAAACCCGATCCATGCAGAAACGCAGCCAGCCCGATTCCTTTTTTCTTCATTCCTGGGCTGGCATTCTGGCGAGCAAACCGCTCGCGCTTCGCGTGGTAATCGGACTCCTTCAGAGCCCGCCCCATCAGCGCATCCAGATCGATGTTCTCTTTTATTACCTGACCCGTCGTCGTGGCCAACCCAGTCTTCAGAAAATTTCTGCGCCGCAATTCATCCGGCGCCAATCCCAGCGCTTCGGCCACATGATCCATGTGCCGCTCGATCGCAAATAAACTCTGCGGCGCGCCAAATCCCCGAAACGCCCCATGCGGAGGACAATTCGTCGCGTACGCCTTCGATCGCACTCGAAAATTCGGCCAGTAGTAAGGCCCACCCGCATGAATCGTCGCTCTCGACAGCACCGTCGACGAAAGCGTCGAGTACGCTCCGCCGTCAAGCGCAATCTCCACTTCGGCACCCAGCAGCTTCCCATCCCGCGTCACTGCCGTCCGGTGCCGTACCCGCGAAGGGTGCCGCTTCGTCGTCGCCGCCATATCCTCCGCGCGGTCGTACACGATCTTCACCGGCTTCCCCGATTTCATCGCCAGCAGCGCTGCGTGCGCGTCGATCATCGACGGATAATCTTCCTTACCCCCAAACGCCCCACCCGTCTCCACCTGCACAATCCGGACCTTTTCCTCCGCCAGCCCGGTCATCTTTACCAGCGACTTGTGCACATAGAACGGACACTGCAGCGAGCCCCACACCGTCAGCCCTTCCTCCGCCGAATACGCCGCAATCGCGCCGTTGTTTTCGATATAGAGGTGCTCCTGCGCCCCGGTCACGTACTCGCCCTCGACAATCAGGTCTGCCGTGGCCCGAACCGCATCCATATCTCCCTTCTCCATCAGGAACGACTTGAAGACGTTATCCTCGCCCCACACAACCGGATCGCCCCGCTCGCTCTCCTCAATCGTGAACACCGCAGGCCACTCCTCGTAGCGCACGCGCACCGCAGCCACCGCCTTCCGCAGCAGGTGCCGGTCCCGGTGCGCGAGCAGCACGATCGGTTCTTCAGGATGATTTACGAACTCAGCCGCAAGGCACGGCCAATCGTGATTGATCAGCGCGATTTCGTTTTCACCCGGAATATCCGTCGCCGTGACAATCACAAACTCGTCCCACGGAACCCCCTCGCCGAACTCAATCCCCAGGATGCGCCCGCGCGCGATGCTGCTTCGCACCGTCGCTCCATGCAGCATATCCGGCAGCGTCAGGTCGTCGATATACTGCGCCCGGCCGCACACTTTCGCCACACCTTCTTTGCGCAGCATTGGCTGCCCGACAATCCTCTCCTCCGGCAATTGCGCTCCCTTCAGGGTCTTTGGTCATCCGGGAAAATTTCCTTATGTTACTACGGAGCCGCGCTCCTCCCAAACCAGTAACGGCCTCAGCGCCCATTTCGGCTTTACAAATCCGCATGGCTCTGCGAGGCTGGTGGGCGCTGGTTTGAGGATATTTTCTTGCGCATTCAATCGATTCGCACTGCTGTCACTCTCTTGTGCTGCGCTCTCGCGCTTCCTGTCCTGGCCCAGGCTCCGGTTCCCGACAGTCCTGCGATTGAGCAGCAAGTCGATGCGATGGTCGCCAAACTGACGCTCGAGCAGAAACTCGAACTCATCGGTGGTTTCCACGACATGTTCATCCGCGCCGAGCCCTCCGCCGGCTTTCCCATGCTCAAAATGAGCGACGGTCCCGAGGGCGTCCGCACCTGGGGGCCCGACACCGCCTACGCCGGAGGCATCGCTCTCGCCGCTGCGTGGGATCCCCGGCTTGCCACCGCTATGGGTGAATCCATCGCCCAGGACGCTCGCGCTCGCGGCGTCCATTTTCTCCTCGGTCCCGGCGTCAACATCTACCGCGCCCCTATGAATGGCCGCAACTTCGAGTACTTCGGTGAAGATCCCTGGCTTTCCGGCCAGACCGCTGCCGCTTACATCCGCGGAGTCCAGAGCCAGGGCGTGATTGCCACGGTCAAGCACTTTACCGCCAACAACCAGGAGTACGACCGCCACAACGTCAGCTCCGACATGGACGAGCGCACCCTGCGCGAAATCTATCTACCCGCCTTCGAAGCAGCCGTTCGCGAAGGCCATGTAGGCGCGGTCATGAACTCCTACAACCTCGTCAACGGAGTCCACGCCACCCAGAACACGCACCTCAATAACGACATCCTCAAGGGCGACTGGAAATTCGATGGCATCCTGATGTCCGACTGGGACGCCACCTACTCCGCTGTGGGCGCGGCCAATGGCGGTCTCGACCTCGAAATGCCATCCGGCAAATTCATGAATCCGAAAAACCTACTCCCCGCGGTGAAGAGCGGTCAGGTATCCGAGGCCACTATCGACGAGAAGGTCCGCCGCATCTTTCGCACCGCCGTTTGCTTCGGATTCCTCGATCGCGATCAGACGGATCCCTCCATACCGCGCTTCAGCCAGCACGGCCGCGACGTCGCCCTCCAGGAAGCACTCGAAAGCATCACCCTGCTGAAGAATGAAGGCAATCTGCTCCCTCTCGATACTGCCAACGTCCACACCATTGCCGTTATCGGCCCGGATGCCTGGCCCGCCGAGCCCGGCGCCGGGGGCAGTTCCCACGTGGATGCTTATGAGCCAGTCAGCATCATGACCGGCCTCTCCGACGCGCTCGCTGGAAAGGTGAAAGTCCTCTACGCCGCCGGCCTGCCCACCACCCAGGACGTGATGCAGGAAACCGAGTTCTACGATCCCTCCAGTAAAGCCGACAATCCATGGACCGGTTCGCAGGTCAAAGTCGAAATCTTCGACAATCCGAATTTCACCGGCACCCCCAGCACTCAGTCGGCACGCCGCATCGCCAACTTCCGCTCCGAAGAATGGACCCCGCCCGCCAAAGAACGGCACAGCATCCGCTATGTCGCGAAGTACATGCCGGAGAAAACCGAAAGCTATCTCTTCCTAACCGGCGCCGGCGGTTCCGACGCTTACAAACTCCTCGTCGATGGCAAAACCGTCATCGATCAGCCCTCCCGCGAGGGCCAGGCTCCGCGTTATGTCGAAGTTCCTCTCACAGCAGGCAAAGCCGCATCGGTCGAGCTCGATTACTGGCCGGACGCCGCCTATCCTCGCATCGGCCTTGGCATTCGCGGCGTCGATGAACTCGTCGCGCCCGAAGCGAAGAAAATCGCCGCCATGGCCGACGCTGCCATAGTGGCCGTTGGCTTCGATCCCGCTTCAGAAAGCGAGGGCTTCGACCGCACCTACGAACTGCCCTTTGGACAGGATCAGCTCATTCAGACCGTCTCCCAGGCCAACGCTCACACCATAGTCACCATCACCGCCGGCGGCAATGTCGACATGCACCGCTGGCTCGACAGCGTTCCGGCATTGCTGCACAACTGGTACCCAGGCCAGGAGGGCGGCCACGCCCTTGCCTCCATTCTTACCGGCCAGCGAGCACCCGAAGGTCATCTTCCCGTCAGCTTCGAGCGTGCATGGGATGAAAATCCCGTGCACGATAACTATTACGCCGCCCCCGTGCCCACCGGCCAGACGCCCCACGTCGCCTACAAGGAAAGCGTCTTTCTCGGCTACCGGTACTACACGACCTACGATAAGAAGCCCCTCTTCCCCTTCGGCTTCGGACTCTCCTACACCACCTTCTCGTTCTCGAACCTCAAGGTTTCCCCGGACCAGCCCAGCGCTGACGGCCCAATCACCGTCTCCTTCGACGTAAGTAATACCGGCCAACGCGAAGGAGCCACTGTCGCCCAGGTCTACGTCGGCGATCCTTCCGCCGCCATCAAGCGCCCCACCAAAGAGCTCAAGGGGTTCGAAAAAGTCCGCCTCGGTCCGGGCGACACCCATCACGTCAGCGCCACCCTCGACCGGCGCGCTCTCGCCTATTGGAGCGAAAAGAAGAACGGCTGGCAGGTCGACCCGGGAAAGTTCGTCATCTTTGTTGGCGATTCGTCGGAGAACACCCCGCTTACTCAGGAATTTCAGCTGCATTAAACAAGCCCGGCGGTCTGCCCATCATGGCCGCCGCTTTCCAGGACAGTCCACCGCGCCCCTGAGTTTCTGCCTTATCAGAGGTCGTTGAACAGGCTCTGTTTCCCGAGTGTGGCAATGACCTGGCTGAGGGCCGTTTGCTGCGTCTCTGCCGTGCTTAGCTGCGTCGCTATCTGGCCGACATTAGCCTGCAAGAGATTGGTCTGCGCCGAAATCAGCTGCGTCGACTCGCTCTGCGTGTAGCTCTCAGCCGAGGTCAGCCGCGAAAGTGAGTTATCGAGCAGAACCCGCTGCTGCGTCACATTTCCCAGTGCCGTCGTGAGTTGCTGCGCATCCGCCTCGGCTGTCGGCCCCGCCGTCCCCGTCGAAAAGTCCGCGATCAGCGCATTCAGCGTTCCCAGCACATCGCTTCCCTGTGCGGAGAAAATTTTGCTTCCGGAAATGTTCAGCTGAATCTTCTGCCCATTCGGTGTCTCCAGATAGCTCACGTCATTGTCGCCCTGATAAGTCGCCACCGCCGGCGTAACGGTCGTATTCAGGGTGTAGGGCGCTGTTCCGCCCTGACTTCCCGAGAAAATGTACCTCCCCAGATAAGTCGTGTTCGCCAGCGACATCACCTCATCTCGAATGCCCACCAGCTGGTTGCTGACTGATTCGAGATCGCTTGCGTTCATCGTGCCGTTGTTGGCCTCCGTCGCCAGAGAAATCGCCGAGGTCAGCTGGCTCACCACAGAGCTCAGAGTCGAATCGCCCACCTGCAGCAGGCTCTGCGTCGACGACGCACTCTGCGAGAAGGTGTCGTCGCTGCTGATCTGCGCGCTCAGCAGCACATTTTCCCCCGCCGCCACCGGATCATCGCTCAGCTGATTCACACGAGAGCCGCTGGCCAGCTCTTCCGTCAGCCGTTGTTCGCTCGCCGAGGCCGTATCGAGTGAGCCGGCAAGATCGTTCAGGTACAGCGGATTGACTCTCATTTCCCAACTCCCTCGCTGGCCTTCTGGCCTGCCGCTGATGTCCGGCCTTTGTCAATGGCGCATTCCCCGCCGAACCGGGGCGTTGGATATCCTCGCCGGCAACTTCGCAAAAGCCTCGCGTTTCTATCGCGACACCCTACGAATACGTCGTCTGGACCCCAAGGTTCAGGGCCGAAGCGATCACCTGGTCGAGCACGGTGAACAGCTTCGAAGCCGCCTGGTAGGACTGCTCCAGAGTCTCCAGCTGAGTCGCTTCATCGTTCAGGTTCACCCCGGATATCGAATTGATCTGGTCGTTCAGCTGAGTCAGAGCAGCCTGCTGCGCCGTGTTTTGGCTCGACACCTCCGATGTCAGACTGCCAAGACTGGTTACCATGTCTGAGAAGTACGCCGTTGGCGAGACGCCCTGAACGATCCCCTGGTTCACCAGATTCGCCATCGCCTCAACATTAGTATTGTCCGAAGATCCAGCACCCGAAGCGGCCGCCGCAATTTGCGACGGATCGGTCATCACCACCGAAATCCCTGCCGCCGATCCTGCCGGATCATTCGGCGTGGCGCCCGCGGGCAGTCCAAAGATCGCCGCGCCCTTATTGCCGTTCAAGTCCGATCCTGCCGCATTCAGGGTGTTGATCTGCGTCGCAACCGAACAGGCCAATTGATCCAGCGAACTCTGCACCTCCGGGATATCCTGATCTCTCGCCGTCAGAATTCCTCCCACCTGCCCCCCTCCGCTGGTCAGATCGGAGGTGATGTCGTTCCCCAGAGAGTCGGAAAAGTGCGTCACCCCGTCCTCTTCACCACTCGTTATCTGATACGCCCGCCCCTCCGAGACCAGCAGGGAACCCCCCAGAGTGGTCACCGTCAGCCCGTTGTTCTCCGTCGCCACCGTTCGGATTCCGATCAACTGCGAGAGATTCGTCAGGTCCTGTTGCCGCTGATCCTGAAGCGTCCCCGGGTCCGCCCCTGGGCCTTGCGCTTCGATCTGACCGTTGAGCGAAGCAATATCCTTTAGCAGTGTGTTTGCCTGACCCACTCCATCGGTGCTCTGCTCATCGAGAGATTGCCTCTGGCTCTCAATCTGCGATGCTGCGCTGTTGAGGTCGGTCGCCAGCGTCGCTGCCGCGCCCAACACGCTCTGCCGCATCGAAAGGTCCGACGGACTCGCCTCAAGCGAGGACAGCGCATCGAAAAAACCAGTCAGGTCAGTGCCGATCCCGGTCGCATCGCTGGTATCCGTTCCCGCACTGGTCGCGCCGCTGAAGATCGTCTGCAGCTGGTCGAGCGCCGTCAGGCGCGCCGCGGACCCGCTCTCGGTCTGCGTCTGCTGCTGCATGGCTTGTTCCAGCACGCTGTCCCGCTGCGACGCAGTGCCCGTCACCGAGACACCCATCCCGTAGTTCAACCCGTCGAATGTCACCGAATCGTTTTGTTCCCAGATCGGCGTCTCCAGCGTGTACCCCGGCGTGTTCACGTTCGCCGTATTGTTGGCCACGATATCGAGAGCCGCCTGGTCAGCGTCCAGAGCCCCTCCGGCAATATTAAGGGCTGTCCCAATCGTCGCCATTTGTCCCTCGCAACCATCCGTATCCACCGCGGCCCCGCAGCAACCGCAGATTGCGCCGCGTCAGCGTAAGAAGATGCTCAAGAGTCCGAAGCCGCTCGCGCGCCAGCCTCCCCTCGCAGGCGGTGCGGGGACCGGGCACCCCGCCAGCGGCCTCTGCTAACCCCTCCAGAAGAAACGCGTCGGCTCGAGCCAGAGCATCAATTCCTGTTCCCAGCAACTCGACGGCCGACATCTGACCCGTCATCCTCGTTCTCCCGACCACCGCGAACGGGATTCAGATCGCCCCCCGTTCTCCGGACTGAGAAACAATTCCCAACTACTTACTTTTCCCCATCATCTGATCGATCATCTTTCCCGCGACTGCGGACGACGGAACGTTGTACGTCCCGCTGGCCAGCGCCGCCTGCACCGCGGCCACCTTCTCCATGCGCACGTCCGAGTCCGGGGACGAAGATGCAGCAACGCTTGCCGCCGCGCTCAGTGTCGCCTGATCTGCCCCGGCCTTCCCCGGCTCGGTTTCGGCCCTCGCCGTCTTGCCGCTTGTCGCGGCGACCTCCCGGCTCGAAAATAGCTGCTGCATCCCCTGAAGGCTGTTGTTCACATTCATGCCTGGTCTCCTTACTTCATTTTATCGGCGCCAAACAACCACACTTGAGTCATCTTTTTCTCCCCCAGGTTATAAATTTCTCAGGTTGCTCCCGCCGGCTCCGATGAACCGCCCCGTCCGAAGTGCCCGATGATCTTCGCGGCAATTCCGAATCCACCCCGTTCCGAAATCGCCCTGGCCAGAGCCTCGGACCCGAAGGACATCAGCGCGCTTCCGCTGCCCTCTCCGCTCGCGTCGCCCTGTCCGTCGTCGAACAACGAGTCGTGCTGCAGGGGCTCAAGGAATTCCTTCATCAGGCAAGCCTCGAATTCATGCGCCGCCGGTTTCACCCGGGAGTCGGGTAATGCCCCTGTTTGCGGTCTGGAGGTCGCCGTCGCTCCTGTTCCTGAGGCGATTCCGGCTGCTCCCGCCGCTTCGCTCGCCTTCGCCATCGCTGCCAGAGGAAACATCACAGAACCTCCAGTTCGGCCTCGAGCGCCTGCGCTTCCTTCATCGCCTGCAGAATCGAGACGATGTCCCGCGCGGTTGCCCCAATCTGCTGCAGATTCTCGACCAGATCCTCCACCGTGGCCCCCTCCCGAAGCTCGATCCGGTTGGCCGGCTTATCCTGCGCCTCGACCGTCGTCTGCTGAACCGCCTGGGTTGTGCCCTGGGCCATCGCGTTCGGCTGGGAAACTTCCATGCGGCTCACAATATTCACGACCAGCCCGCCATGCAGAATCGTCACCGGCTGCAGGGTCACATTGCCGCCGATCACCACCGTTCCTGTCCTCTCGTTCACGACAATTTTGGCTCGCGGAAACACCTCGACCTCCACCTCTTCGACTCGCGCCAGCAGGGCCGCAACATCCTCGCCGGATGCCGGCGGCATTTCGATCCGGCGACTGTCGACCGCATGCGCCAACGGCCGGCCCAGCTCCCGGTTGATGGCCGCTGCAACCGTCTCCGCAGTCGCAAAATCGGCATCGTTCAGCAGCAGAGACAGCGTCCGCATCCGGGTAAGATCGAGCGGCACTCCCCGCTCCACGATCGCTCCCGAGGGAATGCGCGCCGTGGTTGGATAATTCACGGATTTGCTGCTTCCGTTCGCCGTCACCGAATACCCCCCCAGCACCATCGGACCCTGCGCCTGCGCATAAATCTGTCCATCCGGTCCGGACATTGGCGTCATCAGCAGCACGCCGCCCTCGAGACTTCGCGCGTCGCCCGCCGAGGAAACCGTGACATCCAGCTTATTACCGGGCCGCGCGAACGGCGGCAGCGTGCCCGACAGGAATACCCCCGCCATGTTCCGCGTCTGCAGAGCGGTTGCGTTCCCCTGCAGGCTCACGCCCATCCGTTCCAGCGCCGACTCGAGCGTCTGCAGCGGGAAAACCGTCTGCGAGCTGTCCCCGGTGCCGCGCAGTCCCACCACAATGCCGTAGCCCACCAGCTGGTTGTCCCGCACCCCTTCCACCGAGGCGATATCCTTGACCCGCGCCAGCTTCTTCTTCGACGTGTTCCCGGCGCCAGAGGCGGTCACGGTCGAAACCAACAGCAGGAATCCCATCGTCAGCCCCAGTGCGGTCGATCGCATTCGTCCTCGCATCGCTCCCCGCGCTCTCATCCCGACCTCCGGGTCAGAAGACCAGTAACTTTTCAATCAGCCGCACCACCGGATTCTGCCGGTAGGTGGCATCGTTCACGATGCCCTTTCCCACCACTTCCAGTTCCATATCCGTTATTGCCGTCGACATCACCTCGTTCTGCGCGTTCACGTCCTCCGGCCGCACGAGTCCGCGTAAGCGGATCAGCTGCGTCTGCTGGTTGAAGGTCAGCTGCCGTACCACCTGAATCACCAGCATTCCGTTGGGCAGAACATCGGCGACCTCTCCGCCCAACGTTGTCGTGATGCTCGAATTCGTGACGCTCTGCCCCTGCGCGTTCAGGGCTGAAGCGGAGCTCTGATTCACCAAATTGTTGAGCGCATTGCTGCCCGCAAGCTTGCCCAGCAGCGCCGAAACCTGCGAGCTCGCGCTTGAAGCCCGCTGGTTCTTCACAGTCCCGTCGGTCGATGCCGCCAGGCTCTCCGAGACCACCACAGCAATCGGATCGTGCGCCCGCGACGCTTTCACATCGCTGACCAGATTGGTCAGCCTTCCCGTCGCCGACCAGATCGAGCCCGGCGTCAGCACTTCGGCCGCCTTCTCGGCCCGCACCCTGGTTATGTACTGGTTCAGCGCCACATCCGGCGGCGTGTTGCCCGGTTGCGGCTGCTTCGGCCGCGTTCTGGCTGCGCTCGCGACCTCTGCCAGGCAGAGAGCCGACAGGATCGCGATCCGGAATGCGACCCGCATAACCACCACTGCCCCGGCTCCCGCGGTCTGCGGTTTCACGGCCCCCATTCCCTCTCCACCTTCCCCGGGGGCAGTTCGACCTGTCCCGCCCCGCGCACGATACCCTGAAGCGTCGCTCCGCTCAGCCCGGCTTTGACGGAGACCCTCTCCCCGAGGCGCGCCGTTGCCAGCGCTGTGCCGCGGAGACGAATGTCCGATTTTTCGTCCCGCCGCCATACGCTGACTCGCATCCCGGCCCTGACCTCGGGTGCGGGCGCCAGCTTCGCCTCGCCGGAGCCCTGCGGGGCGGGGGTACAGGCCGTCTTCACGTCCCCGGGCGCGCTCCACGGTATCTCGACCAGGCGTGCGGGCTTCTCCGGGCGTTTCGCGTCGCGTTCCACAAGCCACTCCATCCGCAGTCCCCAGTCCCTCACCGTCTTCACTCCGCCGCATGCGCCCAATGCCAATGGCTGGGCCGCCAGTATTGCCATGAGAATTCCTGCTCGAGAGCCCCTTCCCGCACACGCTTCCGTCCTCGCTCGAACAACGCCCGTCGCTCCCATGCCTGCTCCCGTCCCGTCCCGGATCGATCCCTGGTCCTGCTCCGCTTGAGCACTCGAGGTCAACGCGCCATGTTGTTCACCTGGCTGTACATGTCATCGGCCGCGCGAATCACTTTCGAATTGCTCTCGTAGGCGCGCTGCGCCAGCACCATCTGCACAAAAGCTCCGACCACGTCCACATTCGAGTTTTCGAGATATCCCTGCTGCAGCGTCCCCAGCCCTTCGCTTCCGCCCGGGGTGCCCAGCACCGGATCGCCCGAAGACAGCGTGGCCGTGAACAGATTCGATCCCACGCTCTCCAGCCCTCCCGGATTGACGAACGTGGCCAGCTGGATCTGCCCCAGCTGCGCCGGGTTCTGCTGCCCCGGCAGCGTTGCGTTCACCACTCCGTATTGCGTGATCGTGACCGCGGTCGCATTCGCGGGGATTGTGATGCTCGGAACCACGGAGTCGCCCTGCGCATCGACCAGGGAGCCCTGGTTGTTCAGATAAAAGTTACCGGCGCGCGTATAAGCGAGCGTTCCATCCGGCCGCGATACCTGAAAAAAACCGGTTCCCTGAATGGCCAGATCCAGCGGATTGTTCGTCTGGTTCATGTCGCCCTGGGTCATAATGACTTCGCTGGCCGCCGATTTTGTTCCGAGGCCGATCTGCAGCCCCGCCGATACCGTTTCCTGGCTCTGCGCCGCGCCTGGCGTCACCAGGTTCTGGTAGATCATGTCCTGAAACTGCAGCTGACGCTGGCGGAATCCGACAGTCGAGGAATTCGCCAGGTTGTTGGCAATCGTGTCCAGATTCAGTTGCTGCGCACTCATACCGCTCGCCGCGGTATACAAAGCTCGAATCACATCTGCCTCCCTGCTTCCCGCCCTGCTACAGCACGCGCGGTAAATCCTCGCTCGCCGCCTTGTCGAGATCGTTCGAGAACATCGATACCGCCTTCTGCATCATCTCCGCCTGGCGCTGCATGAGCACCAGCTGCAAGCTCCCGCCAATCACGTCCTGATTCGAGGACTCGAGCGCGCCCTGATGCAGGGCGCCTGTCGCGGCCGTGGCTTCGGCCCCGTCCACGGGAATGTAACGATTCCCCCCCTCGGCCCTCAGCGCATCGGCTGCGGAGAAGCCGAACAGCGCAATCCGCCCGGCCACTGCGCCATTCACCGAGACGGCGCCATCGGAGCCGATCGCAATCGCCCCAGCCGGCAGACGGACCGGCTGATTCCGCGCGTCGAGCACCGGCTCACCAGCCTGGGTAGTCAGCGTCCCGTCCCCCGCGCGCTCGAATTGACCGTCGCGCGTGTACCGGATGCCCTGTTTTGTCTCGATTGCGAAGAATCCGTTTCCCTCAATGGCCAGATCGAGGGGATTCCCCGTTGGTGCCAGCGCACCCTGTCCCATGTCCAGGCGGCTGCCGCCCAGCACTCCGAAAGCATTGATCGTCGTGCTCAGCTGCGAGTTCAGAGCATCCGGACTCAGGATGGCTGAACGGAAATAGTCTCGCTCGGCGCGATAGCCAGCCGTTCCTGCGTTGGCCAGATTGCCGGCCGCCCCATCGAGCGCCTGGCTGCGCGCAAGCCAGCCGGAAAATGCCGCGTAGTAGCCGCTGTCCACCCCGTCGCCTCCACCGGTATTCCTGCAATGACAGGACCGATGGCGACGGGGGAGCATTAGAAACTCCTCACTCGGGCGGCTCGCAGGAGATGCTGATGGTCAGCGTGAGCTCTTCAAATCGATAGCGCCGCTCGATACGGATGGGCGCTCGCTGGCTGAACAGCTGGTAGCTGGTTCCGGCAACCACCGTCGGCGTCGAGAGCAGACAGCCCGACGCCAGAGCCGGATCGAGGCCCTTCCAGGCCCCGGCAATCATGTTGCAGACCTCGCCGACAGCGTCCCGCACCATGGCATCCACCCCGTCCGGTTCGATGCCGGTCATACGCTCGACGATACGGATCGCCGCCGCAGCGCCCGAATGCAGCACCAGCGAGCCGCTCAGAGCGCCGGCCAGTCCGATCACCGCGGAAATTGTTTCCGCTTCGGCCCCGGGACTCTCCGGAGCCGGCGCGCAGCTCACCCCTACCATCGTGCTGAAAACCTCATCCGTCGCCTGATCGAGGTTTGTCTCGAATTGCGCCGTCTCCATCCCGCAGCTCATTGCGCCGGAGCTGTTCGCGCCGCCCGCCCTTTCGCCCGCCGCCCTTTCGCCCGCCGCCCTTTCGCCCGCCGCCCTTTCGCCCGCAAGTCCGCCTGCCGTCATCGATTTCGCCGCTCCTTCCTGACTTTTGTCCGTAGTATTCCGCGGTTTGCTCCCCCGGCCCTGTTCGCTGGCAACTGCACCGCGCTTGCGTCCGCGCGAAGCTCAGGCGGGAGCCAGCAGCGGGAGCACCCTCTCCCGCACCTGATCCGGGGTGAAGGGCTTGCGGATATATCCCTGGGCTCCCGCCGCCAGCGCCTCCCGCACATGCTCCTCGCCGCTCTCGGTCGTAATCATCACCACCGGAGCGCCCCTGGCCAGGCCACGGCTTTGAATCTGCCGCAGGAACTCAAGACCATCCATGCTGGGCATATTGATATCGGAAACGATCAGGTCCACACGCCCCCGGTCGAGCGCCTCGAGGCCCTCCCGCCCACTCCCCGCTTCAAGGACCTTCGCCAGATCGAGCCCCGCCTGGCGCAGGGCCCGCTCGACAATCTTTCTCATCACCGACGAATCGTCGACAATCAGCACCGTCATTCCGGACATCGCGCGGTATCCTCCACGCTTGTCTTATCGGCAGCTTTCCGATTCTCACGATGGAGAATTGTTGCTCTTCCGTGGGCCTCCCGGCCCGGCCGTACCCACAGTGCAGAGCACGTCCTCAACCGCCTCAGGGGGGGGCAGCCCCGCTTCCGGGACCCCGCACCGGAACATCCTCAGCCAGTAATAGTTGTGGATCCGGGCCAGCCGCGCATCGACCGGCCTCTCGGACTCGATCAGGCGGGTCATCGCGCGCCCCAGCACCGAGGAACTGGCCGCCTCAAGGTAGCGCGTCCCGGGAGCAGCGGTCGCGAAGTACCGTGCCCGCGCGCACTCGAATTCCGAATCCGGAGCCATACCGGCTGTCACCGGCAGGCCGCCGATGCGCTCGACGGCATAGCTCAGGCTGCGGTCGATGCGGCTCGAGAAGGCGAGGTAGAGGAGCTTCCCGGCGGCCACGCGTACCGGCAACGCCCCGAAAGCCTCGGACAAAAACCTCGGCATCGCCGCGGCCACCTCTTCCGGTCGATATCCTTCGAGCGCGAAAACGGGACAGTTCCACTGCGCACTCAGCGCGCGGGTGAGAGCGTGTTCCGACAGAATGCCGCTCCGTAACAGCCATTCCCCCAGCCGGATCGTCTCCCCGCTCTGTTCGACAGCGCGCTGCCTGCTCTCAAGAGCCTCGCGCAACTGCACGGGTGTGATGCGCCCCTGTTCGACCAGCATCAGCCCCATCGGCAGACGATGGGGACGCGGATCCGCAAGCGAGCCCCCAGCGTCCATCTCGCGGCGCACGGCCGAAGCCACCAGTTCGCCCATGCACTCGGCCGAGCAGGCCCATCGGCCCTCGAATCCGGGGATCCGCCGGCTGCGCCAGAGACGGATCCAGCCCATGCTGCAGCGAGGATTCGCGCAATGGGAAAAAAGCGAGCCGGGCCGCGCCTCCGCCACGCGTTCCGCAATCACGCCGCCGCCGCTCTTCTCGATCTTGCCGGATGGCCGGTTCGCTAGCAGAGGCATCGGATGCTCTCCAGCCGCCGCACCGGTTCCGCCACTTCGGTCACCCGCAGTCCGAAATTGCCATTCACCAGCACGACCTCGCCGCGCGCGACGATCTTTTCGCCCACAATCAGATCCACCGGGTCGGCCACATGGCGATCGAGCTCGACCACGTCCCCGGGTCCCAATTCAAGTAAATCCTTCAGTTCCATCTCGCAGGATCCGAAACGCACCGAGGCGTCGAGTTCCACTTCGAGCAGCAGATCGAAGTTGCCCGCCGGTCGCTCGCCCACGGGTCTGGCCCACGCGGGCGCCTCTTCGAGAGCCTTCCTCCCGGCCGCTTCCACGGCCAAGGCCATGCGCATCCGCGCGTTTCCGAGGCGCAGGGTGCACGGATCGGGGCGCACCTCCGTGGCGACCGGCGCGGGATCGGCCGCCCTCCCCCCCAGCCGCGCTGCGACACTTGAGAGAATGCCGGACCAGAGCTCCCGCACCATTTGCGCATCCGCCTGCCCAAGTTCGACCACGCGGCCCTCGGCCAGAACCCCGGCCGCATCGTCGCGATCGACGAAGAGGGTCAGGCGCACTCCGGGCAAATCGATGGAATTCGCGAAACTCCTCGCGGGATCGGGGGCTTCGCCCCCGGCGTCCAGCGATACCGGCTGCCCGAGCTCGCGGGCTATCTCGGCCTCGATCCTGCCAACCCAGGCTCCCGCGCCCTGGCCTCGAGGACCCTCGCTCGGCCCCGCACCGACTCCGGAACCCGGATCCACGGCGCTTTTGGCCCTGGCGCCGGTACCCGGTTCCCCGCTCGCTCCCCTGCCGGATGCGTGTTCGCTCACGTCCTCGCCTCACTCGCCGCCAGCAGTTGTGCCGCCCTGCGCTCCCCCTGCCCGACCGGGGCTGCCGAAAACAGCACCACTCCGCCGGCTCGAAATTGCGCCGGCGTCCGCAACGGCAGATCCAGCCGCAGGATCGCCCCGGGGTGCAACCCGGCCAAAGCCTCGGCCGCCACTCGCGCCGGCGGCAGATGAAGCGCCGTTCCGGTCCGGCAGGCCCCTGCCAGCTCCCTCATCCGCCGGCGTGTTTCCTCGGCATGGCGCCGCTGCCGGGACCGCTCGCCGGCCAGGCGGCGGAGAATCGTATTCGACGCCACCGCCGGAAAAGCCAGGTTCAGCAGCCCACTGGTTTCCGCAAGACGCAGCTCGAAACTCAGGCACAGAGTCTTCTCCGAGACCGGAATCAGTCTCGGCGTCTGCGTCTGCATCTGCCGCTTCTCAAAGCTAAAACTCAGCCCCACGGGCTGCCAGGCCATGGTCAGCTCGCGGCAGATCGCCTCCACCACTCCCGACAGTATCGACTCCTCGATGTCGGTCAGCTCGCGCGCCTGGGTAGCCTTTCCTTCGCCGCCCAGCAAAAGGTCGATCATCGACGGAGCCGTGGTCAGATCCATCTGCAGCACAGAGGTCGCCCGGAGGGGATCGAGGCGCACCGAGCAAACATAGGCCAGTTCGGGGATGCGCAGCAGAAACTCGCTGAACTGGATTTGCTCGGCGGAGACCAGGCTGACCTGCACGCGGCTGCGAAACCAGGCTCCCAGATGATGCGTGAGGTTGCGCGCAAAGATGTCGTTGATCATGCTGATGGCTCGCAGCTGTTCGTTCGAGATCTGTCCGGAACGCGAGAAACTCCAGGCGAGCACCCGGCTCTTTGGCTCCTCCAGAACCACGCTGTTGCGCGACCGCGCCGCCTGAAACAGGGCGTCGATCTCTTCCTGGCCGAGTTCCTTTTCGATCGCCATCCGCTTTACCCGCGCCCCGCTCCGAATTCCTGGAGCCCCGTCCGCAGGTGGACCACCGCCGAGGAATGGATCTGCGAGACCCGCGATTCGACCACGCCCAGCGCCAGGCCGATCTCCTTCATCGTCATCTCCTCGTAGTAATAGAGCGTGACCACCAGACGTTCCCTCTCCGGAAGCCGGTCGATGGCCGAGGCCAGACGCTCCCGCATCTCACCGCGGAGACAGCGAAACAGTGGATCCTCGTCGGGATGATTCGGAATGTAGGCCAGCTCCTCTTCGCCCGAGTCCTCCGAGCGCTCGAGGTGGAGCGTGCCGATTTCAAGCCCCTTCAGCTCGCCCAGCAGCTGCTGATATTCATCGAGGCCGAGTCCCATCGCGCGGGCCACCTCGGGCTCCGACGGCGCCCGTCCGCAGCGGGCCGTCAGCCGCCGCACCGCCTCTTCGACGGCGCGTCCCTTGCGGCGCAGGTCCCGCGGGCTCCAGTCGAGCGTCCTCAGGCTGTCGAGGATCGCTCCCCGGATTCGGAACTGTGCATAGCTCCGGAACTGCACCTTCTTGGCGGGGTCGAATTTACGGAACGCGTCCAGCAGACCCAGAGTGCCTGCGCTGACCAGATCCTCCATGTCCACGTGTTGGGGAAGGCGCTCGTGAATGCGGCGGGCCATCCAGCGAACCGCAGGCATGTGCTCGAGCATCGCTCGCTCGCGCTCCTCTTCGCTGGCCGGCAGCCCTGCCGGGGATTGTGCCTCCAAAGCTTCGACGCTTCGCCCCGGTCCCCCGTCCTGTCCTCGGCTCCGCGTTCCTGCGGGGGCGCCCCGGACCGGTTTTCTCCACGTCTCCGCTGCGTGACCTGCTGCATAGTCCATTGCGTCGTTCCTCGTCTCCCGTCGTTCTCTCGGTACTCGTCTTTCCTGCTCGCGTTGTTCCACGCCTCGGGCCCTTCCCGGTCCCTGGATCGTTCCCGGTCTCGGGTCGGCTCGTTACCGGGGACCCTTCAGCCCCCCCGCCTGGCGCCGTTCCCAGGCAGCCGCCGAAGCCCACCGCATCCGGAGCGTCCCGGCCTAAGTCCCCTGCCGTACAATCCCCACCGCCCGCACCTGAATCTCCGGCGGAATCTCGGCCGGGGCGATGACCGTCAGCCGCGGCAGCGCCGGTTCCAGCCACCTCCTGAGGTGATACCGCGCCGGACTTGAACAGAGGAGCACGGGCTGGGCCGAAGCCGAACCCGGCCCCATAAGATGTTTCAAAGAATCGAGGATGCGTCGGAGGACCGGAGCATTCCCTCCCGCCGTCGTCAGACGTGCTCCCGGCTCCGGCGCAACCAGGCTTGTCAGTTCTTCCTCGATGGACGGTTCGAGTGCAATGACCCGCAGCGTCCCGTCGGCTTCGAGCAAAGGCTGCGTCAGCCGTCTTCCCAGGGACTGGCGAGCCGCCTCGACGAGAGCTGGCAGCCCTCGGTTCTGCGGCGCCGTCTCAACCAGGGCCTCCAGAACCGTTCCAAGGTCCCGAATCGACACCCGTTCCCGCAGAAGCTGCTGCAGGACCCTTTGCACCTCGCCAAGGGACAGAATTTTCGGCACCAGTTCCTCGACCAGCTTCGGGTGGCTTTCCCCGAGCGAGTCGAGCAGCCGCCTGGTCTCCGCCCGCCCGAGCAGCTCATGCGCGTGTCTGCGAATCAGCTCCCCGAGATGCGTCCCGATCACGGTCACCGGATCGACCACGGAGTACCCGGCCGCCAGCGCCTCCTCTTCGGCTGCGGGCTGGATCCAGCGCGCCGGAGCTCCGCAGGCCGGCTCCCTTGTCTCCCTGCCCGCAAGTGGACGCGGCTGCGGCTCCGTCGATACGGCCAGAAGGCAGTTTCCCTCTGTCTGCCAGCGGCCGATCTCGGCTCCCCGGAGCGAAACGACGTACTCCCGCGCCTTCAGCCGCAGGTTGTCCGAAATATGCACTGACGGAATCAGGAACCCCAGTTCGGCCGCCAGATGACGCCGCAGCGTCTTCACCCGCCCCAGCATCTGGCCGCCCTGCTTTTCGTCCACCAGCGGGATGAGCTGGAAGCCGATTTCAAGGCTAAGATCGTCGAGGCGCGGTGCGGGCGCCAGGTTCTCCTGCTTCTCCACGGACTTCTTCGCCCCATCGGCCTCGGCCACAGGAGCCACGCCCTTCGCCACCCGCGTTCCCGCATAGCCGAGCGCCGCCGCCGGAAGAAGAAACGCGAGCTTCGGCAGGCCGGGAATCAGGCACAACGCTCCCAGCACACCGCTCGCTACGTACAGCGTCGATCCCCTTCCGAGGAGCTGCGTTCCCAGCTCGGTTGTCAGCTGCCCGGCCGAGGAGGCCCGCGTCAGCACGATCCCGCCCGCGACCGAGACCAGCAGCGACGGAATCATCGTCACCAGTCCGTCGCCCACGGTCAGAATCGTATAGGTGCGGACGGCTTCGCCCAAATCCACGCCCTGCTGCAGCGTTCCTATCAGAAGCCCCGCCACGATGTTGATTGCGGTAATCAGAATTGTGGCCAGCGAGTCTCTCTGATTGAAACGCGCCGCCCCGTCCATCGCTCCGTAAAACTCCGCTTCCTGCGCGATCGCCTGCCGCCGCTTCCTGGCCGTCGCCTCATCGATCAGCCCCGCGTTCATATCGGCGTCAATGGCCATCTGTTTGCCCGGGAGCGCGTCGAGGGTGAAGCGCGCCGTCACCTCGGCGGTGCGCACCGCGCCATGGCTGACCACCAGAAACTGAATCGCGATCAGGGCCAGGAACAGCACAAAGCCCACCACGTAATTTCCGCCGACGACAAACTGTCCGAACGCTCCGATCACCTGGCCCGCCGCCGAGGTTCCTTCATTCCCGTGCAGCAGAATGCGACGGCTCGAGGCGATGTTCAGCGACAGGCGAAACAGCGTCAGCAGCAGCAGCAGGGTGGGAAAGACCGAAAAATCCACCGCGCGGCGCAACTGCACCGCCGACAGAAATACCAGAATCGATGCCGCCATCGAGCAGGCCAGCAGCATATCCATCGCAAAGGCCGGGACCGGCACCACCATCACGAACAGAACACTGATCGCCGCCACCGGCAGCACCAGACTGCGCAGGGCTTTCGCGCCGCCGCCCGCAGCGGGGGCCCCCAGGGTCATGGTTCCGGCGCTCATCCGATCACCCTCCTTCTTCTGGTCATCGTTTCGTCTTCATCGCGTCGTACGCGCGGCGTCGCCGCCGCTCCGTTTGTTCTTCAACGGGGTCCCGGCTGCCCCCGCACGGGACCGGGCTTCGGCTCGTTCGCGCCGCACACGGTCCTCCACCTCGCGCCGGTAGAGCCATGCCAGAATCGCCGCCACCGCTGCGTAGAGTTCGTAAGGAATCGCCTGTCCCTGTTCCACCTGCCGGTAGAGCGAGCGGGCCAGCGGCGGATTCTCGACGATCGGAACGCCCGCCCACTGCGCTTCTTCGCGAATCTGCGCCGCCAGCAGGTCGCGGCCCTTGGCCAGCACCCGCGGCGGATCCATCGTCTCGAAACTGAAGCTGAGCGCCACCGCATAATGGGTGGGGTTGGTCACCACGACGGACGCCCTCGAAACATCCGCCTTCATCTGCCGCCGCCGCATCTGCCGGCGCAGTCCCCGGATGCGCGCCCTGACCTGAGGGCTCCCCTCCATTTCCCGAAACTCGTCGCGCACGTCCTGCTTCGACATCCGCAGCCGGCCTTCCCGGCTCCTCCACTCCATCACGTAGTCGATGCCCGCCCAGCCCAGGAATATCCAGGCCCCGTCGAGCAACAGGTTGTACATCTCGGCGAAAACGTCCGGATACCGCTCCACACTCATCGGCGGGATCACGGTCTGGGCCTCAATGGCGCGGGCCGCGAAGAAGCCCAGCAGCAGCACCGGCGCCAGCGATTTTCCCAGCCGCACCGCGCCGCGCAGGGAGAAGACATTTTTGGCGTTCTCCGCAGGGCTGAGCCGTTCCGGTTTCGGCGACAGCGCCTCGAAGTTCAGGCTCCAGCCCCCACCCTGAACCACTCCCGCCGCCACCGCCGCCGCCAGCGAGGCGAGAAAAACGATGCCCACTGGTTCGAGCGTCCTCAACACGATTCCGCGCATCGCCAGCGCTGTCTCTCCCGCCGTCGAGCGGTCCCAGAGCGCCGGCTGGCCCAGGTCCAGGAAGGCCCGATATGCCCCAGTCCACCCCTCGACACACCTCCCCGCTACGCTGCCCAGAGCAAAAGTTCCGGCCAGCATGGCGGCGCCCGACATCAGGTCGCGGCTGCGCGCGCGGTCGCCATGCTCGGCAGCTTTCTGCCGCTGCCGTGGACTCGCCTTCTCTGTGCGGTCTCCTGCCATCGATCAGGCCGCTCCCGGAGCGCCCGCCAGCAGCCGCCCCGCCTCGTCGAGAAGCGCCGCAAAGCGCGCCTCGATCCAGTGCGGCCACAGCGCCAGCGACCCGATCAGAACGCTGAAGCCCACCAGGGTCTTCAGCGGCACCGTCATCGCCATTACCGGCAGCTGCGGCGAAAGTTTTCCAGCCAGCGCCACCGCCAGCTCCGCCAGCAATGTCGCCCCCATCACCGGCGCCGCCAGCTGCAGCGCCGCCGCAAAGATCCCGCCCGCCATCGCGACGATCGCCAGCCCGGCGTGCGGATCGAGCGTGACTGTCCCCACCGGCGCCGCCGCGAATGTCCGCAGCATGGCGGCCAGCAGCGTACGGTCCAGTCCGGTTCCCAGCACCACCAGCGTTCCCAGCAGTCCGAACATCTGCCCCAGCAGTGGCGTTTCGACCGGAGCATTCGGATCCATCACGTTGACCAGCGAAAAGCTGAACTGAAACCCCATCACCTGACCCGCGAAATCGAGCGCCGCGAATAACATCGACGTCGTCATGCCGAGAACCAGTCCCACGCTCAACTCGCCCAGCACCGGCAGAACCCCCAGCTCGGCATGCGCGCGCGGAAAGGCCGCCACGACCGGCGCCACCAGAAACGAGACCGCCAGCACAAACGCCGCCTTAACCCGCACGGGAATGGCGGAGGAGGAAAGCACAGGAGCAAAGACCATCAGCCCGCTGATCCTCACCATCACCAGTGTCATGGCCTCGATCGTTCGCTCCCAGTTCGCGCTGTCCAGGGCCCCTGTCATCCCGCCCCCAGAAAGCGATGGAAATCCGAGAAAAGCGCCAGCGTGTAGCTCATCAGCCGCCCCAGAAACCACGGCAGCGCCGCCATCAGCAGTCCCACCACGATCAGCAGCCGCGGCACCGTCGAGATGGTCTGATCCTGGAGCGAGGTCAGCGTCTGCACCAGGCTGATCAGGAAGCTCGTAACGCAGGCCACGATCAGGACCGGCGCTCCGAGAATCAGCGCTTCCCGCAGCAGGCTCCGCATCAGCTCCGCTACCTCATCCGGCCCCATGGCTTTCCTTTCGTCAACATCCCACCCTCCGTCCGTTCGTGCAACTGGCTGGCCTCCTTCGCCCTCCGAACCAGGCCCGCCCTCGACTCGCCGGCCGCGGTCAGAAGCTCTTCAGCAGCGAACCCGCCAGCAGGTTCCAGCCGTCCACCATCACGAACAGCAGAATCTTCAGCGGCGTCGAGATCACCACCGGCGGCAGCTGGAACATCCCGATCGAAGTCGTGATCGAGGCCACCACCAGGTCCACCAGCAGGAAGGGCAGAAAAAGCACGGCGCCGATCTCGAATCCCGCCTTCAGCTCGCTCAGGATGTAAGCTGGCACCACGACGCGGATCGGCAGATCGCGGGGGGCCGCCGGCCGCTCCGTCATCGACGCCGAGACAAACAAGGCCAGGTCCTTTTCGCGCGCATAACGCAGCATGTAAGCCTTCACTGGCTCCGATCCGCGGTCGATTGCATCCCACCCCGAGAGCTGCCCGGCCCGGAAAGGTTCTACCGCCTGCTGGTCCACCTCGACCAGAACCGGCTGCATCAGAAACCAGGTCATCATCAGTCCCAGTCCCATCAGCACCTGGTTCGACGGAGCGGTCTGCGTGCCCAGCGCCTGGCGCAGAAAGTGAAACACCACCAGCAGCCGCACCATTGGCGTCATCGCCAACAGGATCGCCGGCAACAGCGTCAACAGCGTCAGCGTGAATACAATCGTCCAGGGAATCGAGTTGTTGTTGCCGATATGACCGGACAGGTCGAGCCCCGGCAGCCCGCTGCCAGCCTTTACCGAAGCCGCCACCAGCGCGTTCACTGCGCTGAATCCCTTCTCCGCCGCCGCTGCGCCGGTACTTCCATGATCGGAGTGATGCTCTCTGTTCCCAGCGCCAGCAGCACGCTCTTGCCCCGGCAGTTCACCAGCACCAGCGACTTCTTTGGCCCAAGGCTCAGCCTGCCTTCCAGCCGGATGGGCATCTCGCCGGCCGTTGGCAGGCTCATCAGCTTGCGCAGCCAGAGCCCCATCCGCATCGTCCAGCTGTAGCGCGGCAGCGGAGTGCTTCCTTCAAAGACCGGATTCAGCGCCATGCCCATCGTGTTCCTCGTTCCTGCCATCCGTCCCCCTGCGTGGCCCCTTCGCGAACTGCGACGAGCCCGGTCCAGCCGCCCGGCGTCTCCGCGCTAGGCAAGCCGCGTAATCCGTACCGCCAGTCTCTGATCCAGCACCTCGAACTCCGCCCACGCCAGCAGAGCGCCTCCGCAGCGTACCGGGACATCCTGGGTATGCTCGTGCACCGTCTCAACAATCGTTCCCTTTTCCATCGAGAGCAGGTCCTGCACCCGGAAGGAATGAACATTGACTATCCCATCCAGCCGCATGGGCAACCGGTCCAGCCGCGTATCCAGTTCCTCGGGCGGCAGCTGGCCGATTTCGTCTTCGCTGCGCACCACCAACGCCCCGGTTCCCACCGTTGCGGGCTCCGCCCCCAGCGCCCCGGCCTCCACAACTCTGTTCGCGGTTGCGTGTGTCGCGCCAGTTCCCCCACCGTCCATCCCTGCCTGGGGTGACGCGGCGGTCATTCCGGCCTTCGGCTTGTTATCCGCTTCAGGAGGCATCGCACCCCTCTCAGGTGCGAGTCAAAGCCCCAAACCGAGACCCCAACATTAGAAAGTTCTCAGGATCGCTCCCGACCCGATGACCCAGCGGAACCTCGGAGCGCCCCTGCCCTCAGGCGACCGCCGACACCTCGCTCCGCAGGGTGAACCAGAACGTCGCGCCTTTATCCACCGCGCCTTCGGCCCAGATTCGTCCTCCGTGCCGCGCCAGGATGCGCGCCACCGTCGCCAGCCCGATTCCCGTACCGGGGAACTCACTCCGGCTGTGCAATCGATGGAACGGCTGAAACAGCTGGTCGTTCAGCTTCGGGTCGAATCCCGCCCCGTCGTCCTTCACGTAATACACCGTCTCGCCCCGCATCCGCATGGCGCCGAACTCAATGCAGGCCTCCTCATGGCGCGAGGTGTACTTCCACGCGTTACGGATCAGATTATCGAGGGCTACCCGGATCAGCCCGCCGTCCGCCTCCACCTCCGGCAGATGCGCAATCTTGAACTCGACCCGCCGCTCCGGATCCGAACGCTTCAAATCCTCCGCAATCTGCCACACCATCTCGCTCAGATTCACCGGCGCCTTCCTGAGCGCAACCGTGCTTGCCCGCGAAAGATTCAGCAGATCGTCGATCAGCCCCGCCATATTATGCGTCGTCTGCCGAACCTGCTCGAGAATCTCCGCGCGCTCGCCTTCCCGCTTCTCTTTCCCGAGGCTCTCGAGAATGTAGACCATCCCCTGCACCGCATCGAGCGGCCCTCGCAGATCGTGCGCGACCGTGTAAGAGAACGCCTCCAGCTCCCGATTGGCAGCACGCAGCGCCGCGGTTCGCTCCTGCACCCGCGCCTCCAGCTGATCCCGCGCCCGGTTCAGCGCCGTGTCGCGGTCCTGGATCTGCACCAGCATCTCGTTAAATGCCTCGATCAGCACGGCGATCTCATCCTTGTCCGGATGGGGCGCGGCCCGCACCGAGTAATCCCGCTCCCGCGACACACGCCGCGCCGTCTCCGCCAGTTCCACCATGGGCCGCGCTACCAGCCTCCGCGCCGTCGAACTGATCAGCAACCCGGCCCCCATGCAGATCAGCAGAACCGCGCACGCGATCAGCAGATACTGTCGCGCCCGTCGCCACGTCTCCGTCAGTTCGGCGGCAATGTAGACCGTGCCCGCAGCCTTCCCTTCGAAGATGATCCGATGCGCCAGCAGCAAATGCGTCCCGGTCACCCAGTCTTCGTCATTCTTTCCCGCATCGAGCGCGCGTATCGGCACCGGTTGTCCATTTGCCGATCGCCGGTATTCCGCGAAAGTCGAGCCGTCATTCGCCACCAGCGCCGCCGCCACCACATCCGGCGAGGTGCGCAACGCCGCGAGCGTCGCCGCCGCGCTCTGCTGATCGTCGAAGAGCAGGGGCGACACGCTGTTCGTCCCCACAATTTGTGCCGAAGACTCAAGATTCCGGATCATGTTTTGCCGGAAGGAAATCAGATCGTAGAAGAAGAATGCCAGCACCGCCAGCGCCAGCACCGTGGCGCTCACAACAAGATTCATCCACATCAGCTTCGCTGAGATCGATCGGGAGCCAGGCTTCATCTCGCCCCTCCCGTCTCCGGCTTACCCGTTACCGCCACCGCCACCTTCAGCAGCTGCGAACTCAGTCCCACACCGCAACGAGTCGCTGCCTCCAGATTCACCGAAAACCGAACATGATCCTCCACCATCAAAAACTGGATCATGCCGCCCCGCGTCAGGAAATCCGGGGCGTCGCCCACCGTCAGAATCGGTTTACCCGCCACCGCCCCCAGAAATGCATCTTCCCGAGCCTTGTCTCCCCTCCCGACAAACAAAATCGCGCACTCCCCTGCCCCTTCAGGACGATCCAGATTGCGCACCTCGAAACTGCGCCCGTTGGTTTGCTCTCCTGCCACCAGACGCCCCAGGGTCTGCCCAAACGGATCATCCCCGGCCACACACACTTCGATTGGCCCGCGGCCGGCGTTTTCCGGCCACCGTACAAATTTTCCAAAATTGTAAAGATAAGCCGCCTGCACATCCTCGCGCGACGCCTTCTGAGCTCCAGCCTCAGGCGGCGGAACCACCCCGGCCACGCCCACCAGCCCCCCGAGGAGCAGCATCCCCATCCACGCCAACCGGTTCGAACGCGCCCGCTCCTGCCCTCTCACCACCATCTCACCCGCGCCCGCTCTCCTGGCCGCCAAAACCGGTGTTCGCTGCGGCTCTGTTTTTACCCGTCTCGCGTCTGCCGCAAAATTCGCCCCCTCAGGTTCGACGAAGGAGCGTCCATCTGTAACCATGACGGTTGCTTGTAATCGGCTGGCAGCCATTAGACAAACGAAACAAAGCGGCGCGCCGTTGGATGCGTGTAGTGGCCCCTTACGTTGTCTCTCGATTAACAGCGGCGCGAGGAGTCATTAGCGGCGCTGCCCGGCGGGATCGTCGCCGGCTTCGACATCTGCCCCAGGGTGGCCACCAGCTTCGCCGGCTCTCCCTTCCTCACGAATGCCCGTGCGTACGGCTCAATGTCCGCAGGCAGATCGTAGACATCCGAGAGCACGATAATCGGCGCATGCGGATAACGTTTCCGGGTCTCCTCCGCCGCCATAACCGCGGTCAGCTGTCCGCTTAGCCGATAGTCCATTACCACCACATCGACCTGGCCTGCCGGATAGTCGATCTGATCAGCCGTCACCAGCGCCGGCAATGCCTCATACCCCGCTGCATCGACAATCCATCCATAGATCCGCAGGTGCGTGGGATCGTCATCGATAATGAGCACAGAAGTCCTGCCGCCCTTCATGCCGTCCACGCTGTCTCCACTGACTCAACGAGTCGGAGTCGATACTCGCGCGTCACGACGTCGGAAAGCGAGCTGCCTCTCGACAATCGTCCATTACGGGAGCATGTCAAGTCATCCTAACTGTGCCTCGTTCATCAGAACAACGGAAAAATTCATCAGCACAACGGGAAAACCGTTCCCGTCTCCGTGGCGCAAGTTGGCGTTTTCGCCTGAGGGCGTAATCTGGTCTCAGGGGAGCTTTAACGCGTACGTATCGTCCGGCAATCCCAGTGAAACTGCCTTTTCGCGCAGCACCAGCGCCTCGGCCCGGCTCATCGTCCCGCCCAGCGTTACCATCCACGGGGCCGTTCCCTTCGGCGCGAAAATCCGAGGCTCCAGCTCCGGATAACGCTGCGCAACTTCCTTTGCCGTCCGCTCTGCCTCCGCCTCAAGACCGAAGGTGTAAGCAATCACTCGCCACTCCTCGCCCTTCGCACTCGCCAGCGCATTCGCCGTGGCGCTTCTAACCGTAGTCGCCGCGGGCTCCGCCACCGCCACGACCGCCGGCGCCGGAGTCACGGGTGCCGCTGATCGCTTCCCAGTCGACTCCAGATGCATCATTCCATACACCGTGAAAACTGTTACCAGCAAAACGGCGATTACCGCCGCGATCACATAGGGCGCGCTGGGCCAACGTTCCTCTTCAGGATTCCCACCCCGCATCGCCCACGCTACATCGGCCCTCTGCTGCTCGCCAGGCAACATAAGGGGATCCGCGAACAGCGCCGCCTGCGCCTGAACATCCGACGCCTTCATCGTCAGCATTTGCTGCGCCCGTGTCCCCCTCGACTCCGGATTCCTCCCCGTTCGTTTCGAACGGATTGGAGAGAGGGATTCCCGCTGTTCTCCGGCTGGATTCCTCTCCTTCGCAACCGCCGCCGCAGAAGCTGTGGCCACCCGCAATACCCTCTTTGAAAGCGGCTCGCCGCGGGTCGGGTCCTTCGCAATGTCCCGCATCAGTTCCAGCCGCGTACCCGCCAGCGCCGCCACTTCCGTCGCGCCCGCGTTCCCCGTCAACGCCCGCCTCATGGCCCGCGCCATCGGCTCAGGCAGCAGTTGCAGAATCGGATCATTCTCCCCCTTCGGGAGGAACCCCGTCACCGCCTGCGTCACCGTACGCGCCGCGCACCGCACATCCTCCGCCGCGAGCGCGGCAAATGCCGAGCCGCCGAGCTGCACGCAATCGCTTCGCACCTTGATCGTCTCGCCCATCGCCAGGATGCTCGCCGCTTCCATGTGCTGGTGCACCAGCCCTCGCGCATGCATCGCCGTCAATGCCGCCAACACCGCATCCAGAACCTGCCGTCCCTCGACCGGATCCAGCGTCCGCTCCCGCAACACATCCGCCAGGTTCTCCTCGGTCATTTCCATGGCTGCGACCACCACCGGTGTATCGTCCAGATGCGAGATCACCGCCTCGCGGATTCCCACCACATTCTGATGCCGAACCTCCGCCGCCGCCTCCAGCCGCCCCAGCAACTCCGTCTCGTCGTTCAGAGCTTCTGTGATGCTGAGCATCAGCGGAATTCCCTCCGCTCCGATCGCCTCGAACCACGCTGTCCGTCCCAGCGGTCGCGCCAGCCGGCCCAGTAACCAGCGTCCGTCCAAATTGCGGCCCTCAAGGTCGCCCCACAACATCATGCGTTTCAGGCCTGCTGTCGCCATAGCTTTCCTTCCTTCCGGTTTGCAGCGCCGGTGCGCAGGGTCGCGGTTCTCAGCGTTGCCGCCGCGCCCCGCAGTGGCACACTTTCTACCCCTTATTTGTTAGTAAACAGCCTCCGGCGACTAACCCGGGACCCTTTTTTCATCGCGCGTATAAAGCTCGTTACGTATCTGTCCTGTCAATCGCCACATTAGTGCCAGACATCGGGGTCTCGTCTCCCTCGAATGTTTGCTGCCGGGGTTTGCTTCCGGCGAAGGTGCTACGCTCATTTTCAGAGATGTCCCAGCCCGCACCTCCTCCGTCACAGCCGCCGTCCACCCCGCCAACCATAAACCTCTGGTGTCCGGTCTGCGCCCGCTCCGTAGGAGACCCGCTGGTCTGCGGCGACTGCTCCGCCGTCATCTGTCGCCTCTGCGGAAACCCCCTCGAATCCCCCGACGAGCTCGCTTTCGGCTAGAAATCAGCTGGTGATTCTGAGTCTCCGGTTATCCTGACGAGGCGGTTCGCAGTCGAACACCCACAGGCCAGCGAATGCCCAAACCGGCGGCACGCACTCCCCCTGAACCAATCGACGTCAGCGCTCGCTGGCTCCTCACCGCTCTTGCCCTCACCCTCCTCGCCGCCGCCCTCTGTGGATATGCCGCCCTGTGCCTCCTCTTCTACCAGGGCCAATGGCAGATGCTCTTCCATCCATCTCGATCCATCTCAGCAACCCCCGGCTCCGCCGGCCTGCCGTTTGAGGACGTCCACTTCGACGTCTCCGACGCCGGACTTCCCCAGCTCGACGGCTGGTGGATCCCAGCCAGCCCCCAGGCGAAATACGTAACCGCCACGGTCCTCTATCTCCACGACGCCCGCGGCTCCCTCTCCGACTGCGTCCCCGCCCTCGCAACCCTTCATTCCGCGGGCATCAACGTCTTCGCCTTTGACTATCGCGGATTCGGCCGCTCCGCCGGCTCTCATCCCACCGAGCGGCTCGCGACCGAAGACGCCATCGCGGCCTGGACATACCTGACGGACACCCGCCGCATCCCCCCGCGCGACCTGATCGTCCTCGGCGACGGCGTCGGAGCCACCTTCGCCGCCCATCTCGCCGCGCACTTTGCCCCCGCAGGAGCCGTCCTCGAGGACCCTAACCCTTCTGCCCGCCAGATCTTCGAATCCGACCCGCGCTCCGGCCTTTTGCCACTGTGGCTGTTACAAAAGGAGCATTTGGATCCCACCTCCGACATCGCTCGCACTCACACGCCCCTGCTGTTTCTCGACGCGCATGGAGACACGCCCCGCACCCGCGCCCTTTTCGCAGCCGCCCCCTATCCAAAGCAATACTTCGACCTGAGAGGGCTCCCGGAAACCGGCCCCATGTCCGCCCCCACCGACCTTACCAACGCCCTCCGCCGCTTCCTGGATGACACGCTGACAACCTCACGCTAGGCAGCAGCCCTTCGCCGGCCTGCGACCCATGCTCCAGCCCCGCCACCCACCAGTTTCAGCCCATGAGCCACCACATACGCAAAAGGCTCCGGCTGCGCACGCGTCAGCCCTATATAGATCAGCATCGCAACCACTCCCACCAAAACCCCCTGCAGGACAAACCGCGACTCGATCCGGCCACCAACCCACCACCCAAACAGGAAACACGTCGCCAGCGACCCCACCGGCGCCACATAAAGCAACGGTGTCTGCCCAAACTTCATGTTGATAGGAATCACGATCAGAATCAGCAACGCCTCCGCCAAAAACCCGCCAATCAGTATCCGAATCCAATGAATCCGTTTTGCCGTACCCTGCGATAAACCATTCGCTGCATTAATCGCCATCGCGCACCCCCAATGGCTCCCAATTGTCATCGATCCCGGCAAGCCGCGGATTGTAAAAACCCGCACTCCGCAATTGGCGCATCCGCCCCCCATCCGCTACCCTCCTTGTGCGTCTCCAGGGTGCCCACATGCGTTCTGCCCTTCTCATCGTCCTCACTTCCCTCTGTGCCACGCCCAACGCGCAAACGCCACGCTTCCGCCAGATAACCATCCCCACCGGCCCCAGCCCGCGCTGGATCGCTGTCGCCGACGTCAATCACGACCACCACCCCGACCTCGTCGTCGCCAACGCAGGCTCCGACACCGTGGATAACGGCTCCATCGCCGTGCTCCTCGGTGACGGTCGCGGCGACTTTCATCCCGCGCCCGGCTCACCCTTCCCTGCAGGCCATCTCCCCAACGACATCGCCATCGCTGACATGAACAACGACGGAAACCCAGACCTCGTCATCGCCAACCATCAGTCGCCCTACCTGCGCGTTTTCCTCGGCGACGGCCGAGGCGGCTTCCGTCTTGCGCCCGGCTCACCCGTCGACGTGCACTCCAATCCCCACCCTCACGGCGTAGTCGCCGCCGACTTTAACTCCGACGGCAAACCCGACGTCGTCACCGACAGTTGGGGATCGAACCAGATCGAACTCCTCCTCGGCGACGGCACAGGCCGCCTCCTCACGCCCGGCGCCTTTTTCCCCACTGGCCATCGCCCCTATGAACGCCTCCGCACCGCCGACTTCAACCACGACGGCCATCCAGACATCGTCACCACCAACCTCGACGACGACACCGTCTCCATTCTTCTCGGCGACGGTAAGGGCGGATTCCACAACCCACCTGGCTCGCCCTTTCCCGCCGGCGCAAAGCCCTGGCAAGTCGCCATCGACGATCTTAACGGCGACGGCAACCCTGACCTCATCGTGATTCCCTACCAGCGCGACATCGTCAGCCCCGCGGAGAACGCCGTCACTATTCTCAGCGGCGATCGGCGAGGCGCCTTCCACCCCATGCCCGGTTCACCTTTGTCTCTCGAAAACTGCCGCGGCCCCAACAGCGTCGCCGCCGGCGACCTCAACGGCAACTGCCATCACGCCATCGCTGTCGCCTGCGCCGAAAGCAAAACCCTCATGCTCTACGAACGCAGCCCCAGCGGACGCTTCACCGCATCCTCCATCCCCATCGCCGGTGGATGGGGCTCCGTCGCCATAGCCCGCCTCACCAGCGATTCCCGCGGCGACATCATCACCGCCAATGCCGACGACGGCACCATCACCGTCTTCTTCCCAAACTAATGTTGAGCGCTGACAGGCACCCGACGCCTCTGATCCGCGTATGATCGCAGCCAGCGTAACAACAGGAGAGATTGTATGGCGCAAATGATCGTGCTCTACAGAACCCCGAAAGATACCGCTGCCTTCGACAGGGACTACGCCGCAATTCACATCCCGCTTGCGAAGAAAATCCCCGGCCTGCGCAAGTATGAAGTCAGCCACGGTCCCGTTACAACTCCGTTCGGCCCCTCCGCTTATCACCTCGTCGCAACGCTGCACTTCGACTCGATGCTGGCGATGCAGTCCGCCTTCGCCAGCCCCGAAGGCCAGGCAGCTGGCGCCCACGCGCAATCCCTCGCCGCCCTCGACATTCTCCTCTTCGACAACCACGAAGTTTGATCCACTTTTCCTGACCCCTGTTCCCTATTGCCTGTTGCCTGCCGTATACTTGGTGTTTGCGGCGGATGCGCGGCGTCTGTCTCCTCTGCCCGCATCCATTTCCGAAAGCGAGATCCAATCCATTCATGGCGAACCATGTTTCTTCGCTCAAACGAGCCCGTCAGACCACCAAACGAACCGCAGTGAACCGCTCCAACCGCACCTCTTTTCGCTCCAGCCTCCGCGCTCTTCGCGAGGCCCTTCAGACGGGCGACTCCAGCGCCGCCGCCACCCAGTACCGCGCAACCGTCTCCGCCCTCGACAAGAGCGTGCAGAAGGGCGTCATCCACGCCAACACCGCATCCCGCTACAAGAGCCGCCTCAACGCCCGCGTCAAAGCGGTCGCCGCAAGCAAGCCAGCCTCATCGAAGCCTGCTGCCGCGAAGAAGTCCGCTGCTCGTTAGAATTGTCGCGTCCTCGCCGCGCTTAATACCGCGCCGGTTACTCTCCGCAGAGTCATCCCTTCGTTACCAACTGGCTACCGTGAAATCACCGATGGGGAAGTGACGGCTTCTCCTGCGTCCAGAAAGATAGAGCTGGTTGGAGAATATTCGATTGGACGCCTCACTCTATCGCTACCCGTTCGACAAGGATGGACCACCGGCTCTCTCCTTTGGAGAGGCGGTCATCGCCGCGCGAATCCTCGAAACAGAGCTTGGCAAATTAATGGAGCGCTGGACCTGGCCGGAAATCTGGCTCAGGATCGTCGAGCGCCGCCCGGGTTATGTCAGGTACGAGGTTCACCGGAACGGAAAGTTCCTGGGAATTGTGACCGTCATGCCGTACTCGGTCGCGCCTCCCAAACATGAGCCCGCATCTACTCTCGATGAGGCATCCGCTGTGGGCCACGCGAGCGAAAAGTTCAAGCGAGCCTGACGTAAGAAGGCACGCGCAGCCTCCATCCGCGACTACAAGTGTCGCTGGCGCTGAGTTAGTATTTCCGGTCTAAGGCTGAGCCGAAATCTCGACCGGCCGCGTCTCAGCCTCGGCAGCGTTCTTGTGCAGCTGGTGATGCAGGCAGTATAGGGCCAGCTCAAGGCGGTCGGACACACCCAGCTTGTCGTAAATCTTCCGCAGATAATTCTTCACCACCTGCTCGGTGGTGCCCAGCTGATACGCGATTTCCTTGTTCCGCTTGCCCTGCGTGATGCCGGCGATGATCAACATTTCCTTCTGATTGAGGCGGGGCTGATTGCGCGGATTCGACAGGTTGCCCGCCTGCGATCGGTACGCTTCGATAACCCAGGTGACCGACTGATTGTCGATCCAGGTCTCACCAGCCGCAATTTTGCGCACGCACTTGATCAGCAGATCGGGCGAAATGGAACGGGGGATGATGCCGCGCACCCCGCGCCGATACAAATCCACTGTGTGCGATTCGTCGTTGGAGGCCGACTGCACGATGATCTTGAGATCCGGAGCCAGACGCACAACCGCCGGGACAGCGTTGGCCGTGCCCGTGATCATCGCCCCCTCAAGCAGGAGAACATCGGCAGGCGTGCGCTGCACCGTGTCCTGAAGCGATTGAAGATTATCGGCCTCGGCGACAACTGCGACGCCGGAGTCAGGTCCGAAGACCTTGCGCATGCCGACCCGATAGATTGCCTGCGAGTCGGCAAGAATCACTCGTACCTCAGGGCTGGGTTGGGCTGCCTGAGGAACTACACTCGTGCCGTTTCCGTTAATGTGCGTCATAAGATATCGAGTCCGAACTACTGGAACCTGTATTCGTCAATTACAGCAGCGGCGTAAGGCTGACCTTCGTTCCAATAAGAACGGACAATTCTTCCAGAGCAATGCACCGCCGCAGTCACAGAGAATTCCAGCATTCCGGCCGGAATCTCCACAAGAAACTCAATCTGCTGCCCTTCCCGAAGAGGTTGCCGCAGCTTCAAAAGAACTCCGCTGGCGGAAAAACTCTCGGTGAGCGCTTCATAAGCCTGGCCCTCGGCGAGTACAGTCACCCGCAACTGCAACGGATAGCGGACTGCCCCACGATAAGGGCGCCAGTTGCGGGTCCCAGGAGAAGAACAGACGATGGATTCCATGATGGACTCTCCTGTGATTCAGCTCTACAGTACCCGCAAACTCCCAAGCTGGCCAATTACCAAAGTTTACATCTTCGATTCCATTTGTAAACGACGAAATTGACCCCTGCAATGACCAAAACGGGGCAGGTTAGGCCTCTTCTGTGGGAAGCTCAGGATTCTTGTGGATTTCCCCGTCCCGGCAGCGGACCGGCTCAAGACGGGAAAAAAGCCGCCGAAGCGCCCACCCAGGATTGATCGCGGTTATGGTCTACCCCCATCATTTGGCCGCGCCCCAGCCGCACCAGGGACAACAACGGCATGAGATTGCCCTGGTCCAGCCCGGTGGAATCGGGCCATACATAAAGAATACGGATCTCCGCCTGGGTGGGACCAAAGGGGGTATCGATGACGGGTACGAAGGTGACCCGTTCCTGCAGAAGGTAATCACTCCGTCGATCCAAAGGTATGCTGGCCAGCTGCGCGTCCGTCGGTGCAAAAACGATCCCCTGCCCCGCAAAAGAATAAAGCGGCTTCAGGATCAGCCGGTTACGATCTTGCGGCAAACGATCACGAAGGTTGGGCAGGTTGTCACCCGCCGGAGGACGGAACCAGTCATCGAGGAAGACCGCTGGCGGGACCGCCGCCTGATGCAGCCACGGCAGCGAGAATTTACTGACGTGATAGTACCAGTTGGGATGGCCGGCCCATTCGACGTCGAACCTCTCCCGGTAATCGAACTTCAGCCGGATTTGCCTCCGCACCATCTCGTCAACAATCGCGCGGTTGTATATCCGGCGGATCGGGACCAGCCGGCCACCGTTGCGATAAGCGAGACGGCGCAGCCGGTCCGGCGATGATTCTGCCGCAATCATCGGTTGAATCTGAGCAATATCGACGATTCGAATCCCGAGCCGGTCGGCGGTGATATGGAAATCGGGCAGCGTCTTTTGATTCGCAGGGTCGACGTCGGCAAGAACGACGGTCTCGGGATCGTGACCGGAGACAATCGTCGCGCGGAGTAGGTCCCAGAAACCTGCCTCGTCGAGCCCGCCCAGCAAATACCGCAAAGATCCGTCCAGCGAAAATGCGGACCTGTACGCCTCGCTCAGCGCCCACTGAAAGCCGAACACGGAAGGAAACGCCTGGATCTCGACCAGCCGAGGCGCCAGCCCGCCATCCTCTTCCCGCACCAGCCCAAAGTCGGCGGTCAGAAAATGTGGATGGTCGTTTTGCGCGGCTGCCCTCCAGGCCTCGGGAATGGCCGCAAGAGAGCTGGCAAGGTAACTGGGGTCGCAAACCAGCTGCAGCGTCAGGTCGATCCCGATGCGGGCCATCTCCTCCAGCATCGCTTGGGGAAAAAAGCACGGTGTCTCAGCGACCGGAAACCCAACATGGGTGCGCGAAACAGCGTCGAGACCGTCCAGCATCGACCGAAATGCCTCCGGTCGAAACTGGCGATTGAAGTCCTGTCGCAGTTGGGGGATCACAGGGCTGAGAGTAACGCGGGGAACACTATCAGGGCAATCGCTGACTGCAAGCCCTGCAAAAGCAACTTCTGGCCGGCATCGAGTCTTCCCTGCGTCACCCGATCCGCGCGTGCCGTCTCGCGGGTTCGTCACACACCTTTCTTCTGCGGCTCCCACACGTATTTGTGAATCTGCAGGCTCAGCCGACCCGGAACCCCATCGGCCAGCATCCATTCCACTACGTTCCGAGGATCAAGCAGACAGTTCTCCGTGCCGCGCTCCGCCGACGGCGTTTTGGAGAATGCCGGAGACAAGAGGATCTGCCCTGCCCGCCTCTCCAGTTCGTGCGCTCCAATGAAATCGCGCGCATATATGTAATCGTCGCGGTTCGCAATCACGAATTTCACCTCGTCGCGTTCCGTCAGATGATCCAGATTCTCCATCCGAAAGCTCCCCGCTTCGCCTGAGCCGGGGCACTTCACGTCCACGATCTTGTGGACCGCCTGCGGCACCTGCTCCAGCGCACGCTCCCCACTGGTCTCTATCATCAATTCATACCCCGCGCCCAGCAGGCGCTTCATCAGCGGAATCAGCTCCCGCTCCTGCAGCATCGGTTCCCCGCCCGTGAACTCGATCAGCTTCACTGGAGCCAGCTTCTCGATCTCCGCTGTCACCTCGTCCTCGGTCAATTTGTAACCGCCAGTGAACGTATACTCCGAATCGCACCACGAGCAGCGCAGGTTGCAGCCCGACAGCCGCACAAAAATGCAAGGCAGCCCGGCGAAGCTCGATTCGCCCTGAATGGATTTGTAGATTTCGATGAAATACATCGCGCTATTCGGGGTGAGAGAGCGGCACTACGCCGGCATCTCTGGCTGCGGTGATGAGTTCTTCATCCAGTGTTGCAAGCGGCAAGCTCAATCGCATCGCCAGCTCAAGATAGACCGCATCGTAGGCGGTCAGAGAATAGGCCTGCATGAGCGGAAGCAAAACAGAGGCGCTGATCGGCGGAAAAACGGTGTCCGTATGCAGTTCGAGCGTGGCAAACATCTTCAGGACTATTGCAAGGTCACCCTCATTGAGTCGCTGCATGCGGAATGCCCTGCCGAGAATATTGGCCATCTCCACGTGCCAAAGGGACGAAACGAAAATGGCGCTTATTTTGGCCAGATTCAGCAGCGCCAGCGACTCAGGCGACTGCTCGTCTTTGAAACACCAGCTGAGTGCCACTGAGCTGTCCAGGACAAAGCTCACTCAGCGTGGCCTTCATGGATGAACTCCCTCCACCTGCGCCCTTCCCTTCCTGAAGCCGAGGTTGCGGTCTTCATGTGCTCGATCAGCATATCGACCGCCTGAACTCGCTGTTTTGCTGTCTGCGAATCTCGAGCGAGGTGCTCCTCCATGAGCAAGTTGGCGTATCCGGAGATACTCATCCCGGCGGCCGCCGCCGCCTTTTCCAACGCGTCCTGCACCTTCCCGTTGACTTCGATCTGCATGGAACCCTCGCCCAGCCAGTATAAAACCTGGCTACTCGTAATACGTCGCAGTCGTCGTGTCCGTCTCGAAGATCGTGCAGTCTTTCACCCGCACCCGCCCGCTCGTCATCTCGCTCAGCTGCCGATTTGTTTCGTCATAGAAATACCGGGCAAGATTTTCCGCCGATGGGTTGATCTTCGTAAAAGGCTCCAGATCGTTCAGCATCTGATGGTCGATGCGCTCGATCACCGGCCGCATCACCAGTTTGAGATCGCGAAAGTCCAGCAGCAGGCCCGCCGTGTCCAGCGCCTCGCCGCACAGGGTGATCCGTACTTTGTAGTTGTGCCCATGCGGGTTCTCGCATTTTCCCTTGTAGTTGCGGAGAAAATGACCTGAAGAAAATCCGCGCTCTACTGTCACTTCATACATATTTTCCGGTTACTTTCCAGTTTCGAATTGGCAGCTCCGTTCTATTTTATCTGCCGTCCGTTCGCGAGCCGCCCCGTCCGCGGCGCCTCATTCTCTGCTCCTCATTGCGCCGGTCCACCTGCTCAAACATCGCCGTCATCACCCCCAGCAGCGCCACGATCAGGCCGCCCACAACCAGAAACAACGCTGAGGTCTTCCAGAGCGTCCCATTGGCCGGTAATGCAGGCTGCATCCGCCCCGACGTCATCGCCATCACGAACGAGACCGCAGCAAACAGCAGCAATACCCCCGCCAGGATGTAGAGGTTCCGCGCCACTCGTCAGTCTATCGGGTTTCGCTCACCGTCTCCTCGCTGACCGGACCTTAGCTGACCGGGCGAAAGCTGACCGCTTCCTGACTGATCCGCTCCTGTTCCCTGTTCCCTGTACCCTGTACCCTGTCCTGTGGACATTTCCATCCTCATTCTGGACGACAACCCTGGCAGTCTCGACCTGCTCTCGACCGCGCTCGCTCAGCAGGGACTGACGATCCACACCGCCTCCCGCCCAGGTGAGGCTCTGGAATTGGTGCGCCTCCACCATCCGCAACTGGTGCTGACCGACCTGGTCATGCCCGAGATGACCGGCCTCGACGTCCTCAACCGCATTATGGAAACCGCCCCCGCCACCGACGTCGTGCTGATGACCGCGCACTACACCACCGAAACCGCCGTCCAGGCCATTCGTAACGGAGCAGCCGATTATCTCGAGAAGCCCATCCGCCTGCCCGTCCTCCGTGAACGCGTCGGCCGGCTCATCGAAGACGCCCGCCGCCGCCAGCAGCTCGGCTCCGACGCCGAGTTCGAAGGCCTGATTGGCACAAGTCCAAAAATGGCGGAGATGTTCGCGCGCATCCGCCGCATCGCCCCCCACTACCGCTCTGCCCTCATCCAGGGATCCACTGGCACCGGCAAAGATCTGGTCGCCCGCGCTCTGCATGCGCGCAGCGCTGTCAAAGGCCAATACGTCGTCCTCAATTGCTCCGCCGTCGTCGAAACACTCTTCGAGAGCGAGCTCTTCGGCCACGTTCGCGGCGCCTTCACCGGCGCGGATCGCGACAAGCCTGGCCTCTTCGAAGCCGCCAGCGACGGTACGCTGTTTCTCGATGAAATCGGCGACATGCCCATCGCCACCCAGGCCAAGCTGCTGCGCGCCCTCCAGAACCAGGAAATTCAGCGCGTTGGCTCGCTCCAGACCCGCAAAGTCAACGTCCGCGTCGTCGCCGCAACCCACCGCAACCTGCGCCAGGCCGTCGCCGACCGCCTTTTCCGCGAGGACCTCTACTACCGCCTCGCCATGGTCGAAATTTCCGTTCCCTCCCTTGCCCAGCGCAAAGAAGACCTGCCTCTCCTCATCCACCACTTCGTCGCGAAATTCTCGCAGCAGTTCGGCAAGCGCATCCGCGGAGTCTCACCCCGTGCGCGCCTCGCCCTCGAACATCACTCCTGGCCCGGCAATGTTCGCGAACTGGAAAACGCCATCGGCCACGCCGCCATGATGGCCGAGCCCGCAATAGACGAGTCCGCAGAAATCGACCTTGCCGATCTGCCAGCGTCGCTGCTCGATGACCCCTCGGCCAACCATGGCGAAGAGACCTCGGTTTTGCCGGGTCAGCCCCCCACCCTCCAGCAAGATCCTTCCCTTGCCGAACACGAACGTCAGCTGGTCGTCAGCGCTCTCGATAAAGCGCAGGGCAATCAATCCCATGCCGCAAAAGCTCTCGGCATCGGCCGCGACGCCCTCCGCTACAAAATGAAAAAGTACGGTTTGCTGTAGCCGGTCCAGAACGGCCAGCTCAAGCCGTCTCTTCTCGCTCCAAAGACCGCACCCGCGCCTCATGCAGCAGCCGAGCCACCGTTTCCCGCAGAACCTCAGACCCCGCGGGCTTGGCCAGGTAATCTGTGAACCCCGCGTCCATAATTCGCTCGCGATCCCCGCGCATGGCGCTCGCCGTCAGCGCAAGCACCGGCAGGTTCCGAAAGCGCTCCTCGCCCCGCAGGGCAGCCAGCACTCCATAGCCGTCAAGAACCGGCATCTGCAGATCCAGCAGGACCAGATCCGGATTCACCGCGCGCGCCCTATCCAGAGCTTTTTCCCCGTCCTCGGCTTCGATCACCGCGTAACCGGCGCGCTCCAGCACCAGACGCAGCAGTTCCCGGCTGCTCGGCCGGTCATCCGCAATCAGGATCAGAGGTTTCTCCGGAGATGTCGACACAATGCCTACTCAGCTCCATTGGCCCTGAATACAACTATGTTTCCCCCTCCATCGATCTCTGGGGTTTTAACCAGCCATCCTACAACCCCGGCGCGGCAATGGGAAGCGTGAACGTGAACCGGCTCCCTTCTCCGGGCGTGCTGTCCACTTCCATCCAGCCGCCGTGCATCTGCACCAGCTCCTTGGTGATTGACAACCCCAGCCCCGTGCCTTCTCGAACACCCCGCGTCGTATTACCCACCTGGTAAAACTTGTCGAAGATATTCTCCTGCTCCACAGCGGGGATTCCGATCCCGGTATCGCCCACTGTCACCCGTACAAATCCCGTCTCTTCCGCCGCCTCAATCCACACCTTCCCCCCTTCGGGCGTGAACTTCACCGCATTGCTCAGCAGGTTGTAGAGCATCTCTTTCACGCGTAACGGATCGGCGTCGACCATCGAATCGCGTTCGCCGCGCTCCTCAATCGCGATACCCTTCGCCGCGGCTCCCGGGCGGATGGCATCGAGCGCCTCCCCCACGCTTCGCGCCAGCCGATAGGCCTCGCGCTTCAGGGTGAGCTGGCCCGCCTCAATCTTGCTCAGATCCAGTACGTCGTTGATCAGCTCCAGCAGGTGTTCGGAATCCCGCCGAATGTGCCCCACGAATCGGGTCTGCGCCTCGCTTAGCGCGCCTTCATGTCCCTCCTGCAGCAACTCGGCAAAGCCGATGATGGTGTGCAGCGGAGTTCGCAGTTCGTGACTCATGCTCGCCAGGAACTCGCTCTTCAATCGGTCGGCCCGTTCGACCTCCCGATTGCGCGCTTCCAGCTCCCCCGTGTATTGCAATTGCAGGATACGCACCTCCTTTTCGGCGCGCTTCCGCTCGGTCACGTCGCGAATCACCGCCGTCACATGCACCCCACCCTCGGTCTGGATGGGACTGAGGCTGATCTCAACGGGAAACAGAGTCCCGTCCCTGCGCCGCGCATGCAGCTCCAGACCCGAGCCCATCGGCCGCGTCCGTGGCTGCTCCAGATAGCGGTCCCTGTGCCGGTAATGCTCGTGTCGGATCCCATCCGGCACCAGCAGATCCACCGGCTCCCCCAGCAGCTCGTCGCGAACGTAGCCGAACATCTCCTCTGCGATCCTGTTCATCAGCACGATCCGCCCATCGGCGGAAACCTCCACAATCGCGTCCGGCGCCGCCTCCAGCAACTGCCGGAAACGCCTCTCCAGCCGCGACTGCTCTTCGGCCTCCAACCGATGCTGCCTCTCCGTCATATCCACGTTCGTTTCCATCACGTGCGATTCGGCCACATTCAGCTCGCGAATCCAGCGGCTCAACACCACCACCCGCTGTCCTGTCCTTGTGCGATGGACTAACTCCCCTGCCCACTGCCCATCCCGTTCCAGCCTCCGGTTGATTTCCCCTAACGGTTCTCCAAACGTTGTCTGAAAAAGTTCGTGACTGATCCGCCCCAGAGCCTCCCCAGCGCTCCACCCGTACAGTCGTTCCGCTCCTTTATTCCAGTACACGATCCGATCGCTGGCATCCCGAACCAAAATCGGTTCGTACACCTGATCCAGCAGTTGCGCCTGGCGCCGCGCCGTTTCTTCTCGATCCTTCTGCTGGGTGATGTCACGCGCGATCTTCGAAATGCCGATCAGCTTCCCCGTCCCATCGCGAATAGGAGAAAGCGTCAACGAGATCACAAGGCGCCGTCCGTCCTTGTGGCGCCGCAGCGTCTCATAGCGCTCGATCGCCTCCTCGCCCCCGATCCGCCGCAGCAGCTCCCGCATGTCGTCTTCGTAGCCCGGCCACGCCAGCATCGTGATCGGCTGTCCCACCGTCTCTTCCGCTGTATATCCGAACGTTGCCTGCGCCCCACGATTCCAGCTCGTAATAACCCCATCGAGCGATTCGCTGATGATCGCGTCGTTGGAGAACTCCACAATCGACGCCAGCCGCTGCCGCACCTCCTCGGACTGCTGTCTCGCGGTGATATCCCGGCTGATGCTCGCGAACCCCAGCAACTGCCCGTAAAGGCCAAAGATGCCGAAGGCCCGCATGTCCACCGCGATCGTGCCGCCACTACGTGCATGCCTCAGGCGAAATTCCCCCAGCCACGCCTCACCGCGCAAAAGAGCCGGTAAAATCTCGGTGTCGAAAAACTCCCGCTGATTTTCGAACTCCGTATCGAACACGGGATAGTTCTGCACTCCCTCGGCCGCATCCAGCCCCAACAGTTCCCGCCCCGCCCGGTTGATATAGCTTGTCTTCAGCATTGGATCGGTCAGGATGACCAGATCGGGCGTATTCTCGACGATCGCCAACAACCGCCTCTGGCTCTCGATCGTCCGCTTCTCCTCGGTGATATCGCGCCACGCCAGCAGCGCTCCCTGTACCGTCCCCCGTGCGTCAAAAAGCGGCCGAGCCCGCACATCGATCCAATAACCATCGGCCGCCCCAGGTGGCCGCACATACTGCTCGCCCTGCACCGTCTTTCCTCTCAGCGCGACCGCGCCGGGCAGCTCGTCCGCCGGCCACAGTGTCTGCCGGTCGGGCAAATAGATCCCGTAGGCCTCGCGCCACCCGAAGATTCCCGGACCCCTCGGGTCGATGCCGAACAGCCGCTCCGCCGCCGCATTGGCAAATTGCACATTCCCTTCCCGGTCAAGAGCGACGACCGCTTCGTCCAGGTTATCCACCAGCGCGCGCAATAGATCCTGCCTCGGCTTGTTGGACTTTGCTCCCGTGTTCCCCCCCTGCGGCGCGCCCGGCGCGCCGTCAACCGTTGCCGAAGATGTCGCGGATTTCTCCAACGATCTCTTTATCTTCATGGAACAGGCAGATAGTGTACCCGTGCCCACATGCTCATCGCACTGCCTGCGCCATTTCGCGCAGCCACATGCTCCCCAAGCGCCCTCCCGCGCAACCGGATTCCACACTGCCAGCTGAACCTCGCAAGATAGCGCGCCTCTCAAGCTCTCGTGGAATGGCCCACAACCTGCAATGCAACGAAGTTCAGCCAGGGGCAAATTTGGAAATCTCTTTACGCCACACCGGCGGAGCCAGTTTCACCGCGGAAGCTCGCCACCATCGAGTTCTCCTCGATCAGCCTGCCGAAGACGGGGCCGCCGACCAGGGCATGTCACCCGCCGAACTCCTCCTCGCTTCCCTCGGCGGTTGCGTCGGCCAGTATGTCGCTCTATACCTCAGCCTGCGCGGCCTCTCCTGCGAAGGCCTGCTGATTCGCGTCGAGGCCCAGCCTTCCGCGCGCCCTTTGCAAGTCGGGGATTTTCATGTGGAAGTGATCGCGCCCGGCCTCACCGATCGTCAGCTGCGCGCACTCGAAAAGTCCTTCCCCGCCGGCCTCGTCCAGAACGCAATTCGCTCCGAACACGCGGTGCGCATCTCGGCAGCCTCATCGCCGCGGCTTGAGAAGTGACCGGAAGCCAGTACTTAACTGCCCGGCCACTCTGACCTGAAATTTCTGACCTGAATATATGGTGGGCGAGGCGGGAATCGAACTTGAGCCGTTTTGCGGGCGTCCGAGCCCGCAGGCGAAATCCTGAGCGACCCTGAGGGAGCGCAGCGAGCCGAAGGGGAGTCGAAGGACCTCAGCGAAGG
>Ga0182012_10000092_pt1 | contig 94684 bp, 66 predicted proteins | sample 612S2SmetaG_FD_120486 | JGI IMG/M metagenome (GOLD analysis project Ga0182012, IMG submission 120486) | Permafrost microbial communities from Stordalen Mire, Sweden - 612S2S metaG | ecosystem: Environmental > Terrestrial > Soil > Wetlands > Permafrost | place: Sweden: Stordalen | collected... | reverse complement strand
TTCCTCGATGTATTGCTGACGTAGTGTTGTCATAAGACAACCACTATCCACCCTTCAGGCAATACGGGAAAATACTAGAAACTATCTAACCTAACTCATTTCCGCGCAGCGGTTTAGTTCAACTTGTATTATACCGAGCATTTGCTATCTACCTCGGTGGTTATTCTGAGCATTTATTTCAGTCTTTCCCGCGTGTCAACAAGAGTTTACGAAAGCTTTCAACATTGCGTCGCTAGAAATCAAAGCCGTGCCACCTGTGAAATTGCTCAAGTGAAACAGTAACGGGTTAAGTGGAAAAACACCGGGGCCGCGAAACACAAAGAATCAATCCGGTCCATTACACCGCCATGTCCCTCAATCATATGACCATAATCCTTGACCCCGCGATCGCGCTTGATGGCCGACATGACCAGGCCACCGCCAAAACCCATTAACGTGATGACCAGCGACATGCCGGCGGATTGCCAGGGCGAAAACGGCGTGGCCCAACAAAGTCCCATGCCAATCAGCGTGGCGCAGGTAACGCCACCAAGGAACCCTGCCCAGGGCTTGTTCGGGCTCACACTGGGAATGATCTTCTTGCCGCCAATGATTTTGCCCCAAACGTACTGGAGCACATCGCTGATTTGCGCCACCAGCACGAAATAAAACATCAGCTTGGCATTCTGGTGAAAATATCCTGGTATCTTCAAACTCAGGAGAGCCGGCACGTAGCTGACACAGTACACACAAGCCATCAGTCCCCATTGTATCTTGGCCGTGCGATCCAAAAAGCGTTCGCAATCGCCGGCCAGGACGCTGCGCAAGGGCACGAACAGGAATGCATAGACGGGAATCATGATGGCAAACATGCCGTACCAATGGATCGCGATCAGATAATATTGCAGCGGCAGGATGACGAAAAAGACCCAAAACAAGGTGCGATGATCACCCCGGCTGGCCGGCGTGAGCGTGATAAATTCACGAAGCGCCAGAAAGGAAGTGAGCCCGAACAACACCACCGAGCCGATCCCACCCGTGGCCATGGCAAGAGCAAAGATGGCGACCATGATCCACCAGGCCTTGACGCGGGCGTTCAGGTTCTGAATCGTTCCGCGCGCCTGGTCATTGGTAATGCAGCGCGATAAGATCCAGCCTGCGAGCGAGGCGATTACCAGCAGAGCCACCACACCGCCGACCAGCATTTCAGTTTGTTTATCAAGTTGCAGGTTCAGCTTTGACAGCCCCCTGTGCGCGCGTCAGAAATGCGTCCTTCGGTTCGCCAACTTCCAGTTTGATTGGAGTCCCAAAGGTTACGCTGCCCAGGACCGGCACCGGGAGGAACTCGCCTTTGGGAAGGATACGATTGAGGTTTTCGATCAATACGGGGATGAGTTCCACGTCGGGCCGGTCTTTGGCCAGATGGAAAAGTCCACCCTTGAAGGACGTCATTTCCCCATTGGCCTGCCGTCCCCCTTCGGGAAAGATGATTAATGAATGCTTCTCATCCAGCGCCTTAAGCATGTCAGTCAGCGGATTGTTGGATTTGGTCGGTTTCTTGCGCTCGATCAGGAGGGCGTTGAACACCTGGTTCGCTAAGTAACGCCTGACCCAGTTGTTGACCCAATAATCACGCGCGGCCACCGGCCGCGTGAGGTCGCGAACGGCCGCAGGCAGGGCCGCCCAAATGACAAGAGCGTCGAGATTGCTGGTGTGATTGGCGAAATAGACCCGCTGCCTAACGTTTGGCTCACACCCCTGCCAACGGATGTTGGATCCGCTGACCAATTTGGCAACTGTGATGACGAGTCGCTTGATCATTTGGAATGGACCTCCACGAGGATTTGACGGCAACGACGATGGCAGGTGATGACGCAACCGATGGCGATGACAGCCAGCGCCACGGGAATGATCTTTGAAAGGTAAAGCGGCGCAATGGCACCCAGCAAGCAGGCAGCGGTGATGGCGGCCATCCGATGCGGTTTTGCCATTGGCCCGAGAAATTGCTGCCCAGCACCCATGGTCACTCCCAGCGCCCGCACGTAGGCCGTAATGACGGCCAGAACCGCAACCGACCAGCCCAACTCCAGGTTCCAGCTGATAGACGGGACGGCGTACGCCGCCCCGATAAAGATGATGGCATCCGAAATCCGGTCGGGTAGCTCATTATATAATTCCCCACTCTTGGTCCGGCAACCGCCCTCGATGGCAACCATTCCGTCAATCATGTTGCACAACAACCGCAGTTGCACCCCGCAAGCTGCAATGCCCAAGAGACAGCGGCTTTGTCCGTCCGTTTGGGCCCGGCCAACCAAGCAAAGGCTGATGCCGGCGAAGGCGGCGAAGACGCAACTCACCACCGAAATGCTGTTGGGGGTGACACCAAGCCGGGTCAAGGTTCGGGCCAGTGAGCCGGCCCACTTCGCATTACGGGTTTTCAAGGGGCGTCGGTTTGCTTGGGCTGGATCATTCATAATAGTGCTGTTGTTGTTGCCGGATTTCCCACTCCCGACAGGCATCGTCGGCGATGTGAGTGATGAACCCACAGGCCCGTTAGGTGTTTGCGATTCAGATCCGTTCATGATCCAACCTTACAACAGGTTCCATGTAACCCGCTCATTGATAAAAATTCCCGGTATTGATCAGAACGATGCAACGGAAAGATCAGAGATCATTGGCCCAAGAATGACTAATTCGCACGACGACGGTATCGGGCTAGGTTTTGTCGAACGAGCTAGTCCGTACTGCCAGGCTGGGACAAGCCTCTGGGGCATTGCCCCCACCTCTGTGTCCTCTGTGGCTCGGTGGCAAAACAAACCGCGCCCAAAACCCAATCCCAATTAAGGTTTTGTCGTGGTCAAAAACATACCCGGCCGTTTATTCTGCCCAAAAGAATTGCGCCATGCTTTAATGGCTTTTTCCGTGAATACACATTTGAAAAATCATTGCTTGGCAGGGACGCTGCGCTGCTGCGTCCACGTCCGACAGGACGACACGGTTCTGCCCGAGGCACGCTTTTCCGTCGCAGCACGCTGCGCCCGGCGTCGAGGACAGCGCAGCGCGCCGTCCCTACCAATATTGGTTGCAAATGAAATAGTCCCGGACTTTCTCACCAGTATGCTTGATGATTTGCGATTAATATGCCAGGTGATTTGATCCAATTACAAAGTTCGCAGCGCGATGTGGCCATGCTACGGAAAGCCCAAGAGCAACTGGCCGCAGGACGCTACACGATCGCGCTGGCAGGTTATCGTAATTTGACCGCCCGTTTCCCCCTGGTGGCGGAGTTGTGGATTGAGTTGGGCAACGCCGCAACCGGCGAATTGGATTACGACCTGGCAATCCAGTCTTATCAATGCGCCACCAGCCTGGCGACTCGCAACGCCTCCCTGCTCGTCCACATCGGCCGGCAGTATCAGTCCCTGCGCCGATCGGATGATGCGCGTGATTGTTTTGAGCGGGCGGTGGTAGCCGATCCCACTTCGGCTGATGCGCGGATCAGCCTGGCAATGTGGTTTGAAAAAGAACGGCAATTGGATAAAGCCGGCGACGAAGTGGATTTGATCCTCCGACACAACGCGCGGGATGACCAAGCACGTTATTTCAGGGCATTCCTCCTCAACCGGCAACAGCGGAACACCGAGGCGGAAAGCGCCTTGCGGGACTTAATCCTGGATGAGCCGCAATATCCCTATGTGAAATACGCCAGCCGGCATTTGCTGGCGGTAGTGCTGGATGAAATGGGGCAATACACCGAAGCGATGCGCTGGTTGCTCGAAGCCAAGGCGTTGCTGCAGCAGCTCACCGACGTGACGTTGCTCGAGCGCGATTATGACAAGGTAGATTCGCAACGCCGCGAATTGCTAGCCCATTTAAACCCGCCCATGATCAAGCGCTGGCAGGACGAGGCTGCGCCCGATCCCCGTCACCAAATCGCCCTGCTCGGCGGCCATCCGCGCAGCGGCACGACGCTGCTGGAACAAATTCTGGATGCGCATCCCGGCGTGCTGGCGTTTGATGAGCCGGTGGCTTTTAACCGGGAAATTGCCACCAACCTCGCCTTGCGGCCGGGTCGCGGTGAAGCCCAGGGGAATGCACTCAATAGCCTGCCGGCCAAACGTCTTGAACAAGCCCGTCAACGCTATTTCAAAAACCTCCGGTACGAAGTCGCCGGCGGCTCCGGATCAAAGGTACTGCTGGACAAAAACCCGTCGCTCACTGCTTCGCTGCCGCAGTGGTTGAGAGTTTTCCCGCAGTTGAAAGTGCTCATCGCCCTGCGCGACCCGCGGGATGTGGTGTTGAGCTGCTTTTTTCTGAATGTCCCGCTCAACGCGACCAACATGAACTTTCTGTCCCTGGAACGCACTGCCAAACATTATGCGGATCTGCTGGATGTCTGGTTGCGAATGCGTGAGTTAGGCGGATTTCAGTGGCGGGAAATCCGTTACGAGGATGTGGTGGACAATCTTGAGGTCGAGGGACGAAAGGCCACCGAATTCCTGGGGTTGGACTGGCACGCTGATCAAGCTCGTTTTCACGAGACTGCGCGACGCAAATTCCAGTTTGCGCCAACCTATCATGAGGTGAGGCAACCGGTTTACCGCCGGTCGCTCGGGCGCTGGAAGCATTATGCGGATGCTTTGGAACTGGTGCTGCCAAAACTGACCGGCTATTGTCGGAGTTTTGGTTATCTGGATTGAAGGAAGAGTAGCGAGTCAGAGCGCTTCAAAGATCAAGTGATTTACTACATATTGCGCCAACCGCAGAGGGTTTTTCGACGGTGTGGCAAGAGTCACTCGAGCCCTGACTGATCCAACTCAATCAATGCAATTTGGGCTCCACAGAGTGTCCCCCCACCAACTCAACGGGTTTGGCTCTAAATGGCTACAGTATTAGTTGAACCACTCTAACTGCCCGTTTTCAATTCCACAACATCGTGCGGGGCGGCCTCGCGCATACCGGCGGGGCTTACCCGGATATAGCGGGCTTTTTGGCGAAGCTGGGCGAGATTGCCTGCACCGAGATAGCCCATGCCGCTCTGGATGCCTCCGATCAGCTGGGCGAGGACCCGATCCACGGAGCCGCAAGCTTCCTTGAGCGCCTCAATGCCCTCGGCAGCGACTTTCTGGGTGGGATTTTTGTCATGACCGTAGCGTGCGGCCGATCCGGTGCGCATCGCGGCAAGGCTGCCCATGCCGCGGTATTGTTTGTAAAATTTGCCGCTGATCTCCACCACTTCGCCCGGCGCCTCGTTACAACCCGCAAAAATGCCGCCGCAAATAACCGCATGGGAAAGCGTGAGGGCCTTGACGATATCGCCGGATTTTGTAATGCCGCCGTCGGCGAGGATGGAAACCTTCTTTTTCTTCGCCGCGCGCGAACAAACGTACAGCGCCGTCATCTGAGGAATGCCAACGCCGGCCACGATGCGGGTGGTGCAAATGGAACCGGGCCCCTGCCCCACTTTGATGGTTGTGGCGCCTGCCGACGCGAGATATTCCACACCCGCCGCACTGGTGACGTTGCCGGCGATGATGGGCAATTTCGGAAAGGCATCGCGCAGGACGCGCACCGTGTCTCCCACCCCTTTGCTGAAACCATGGGCGGTCGAGACCGCCACCACATCAACCCCGCGTTCAACGAGTGCGCCAACGTGGTTGAGAATGCGCTCGCGATCCAGTTCGCCGAAGGCGTTGCGCGTGGCCGAGACGGCAGCGCCGCAAACCAGCCGGAAATGCGAATCCCGGGCGGCCTTGAATTGCGCGCTGCGTTCCTGCGTGAGCCGCTCGACATCACTGAGGGTGATGAGACCATGCAACTGGTCCTTTTCGTCGACGACCAGCAATTTGTGAATACCAAGGTGTTCGGTGAAAAATTTGTCGGCGCGGCTGATGGGATCATTGCCGAGCTCTTTGACGTTGATCGTGTGGACTTGCGACCGCGGCGTCAGGGCGTCGGTCACTTTGCGTTTGGCATAACGTGGTTTGACGACATGCCCGGAAAGGAGGCCGACAAGTTTGCCGGTTTCAGTGACCACCGGAAACGTGCCGAACGCAAATTTGCGTTCCTCGATCATTTTGAGCACATCGCCGATTAATTGGTCGGGCGAAACCTTGACCGGATCCTGAATCAGACCGTGAACGTGGTTTTTAACACGGCTGACCTCGGATAATTGTGCGCGCTCCGGCATGTTGTAATGAATGAGGCCAAGGCCGCCATTGAGAGCCATGGCGATCGCCATGCGCGATTCCGTGACGGTATCCATATCCGACGAAATGACAGGGATGTTCAGTTGCAGCCCGTCGGCCAGCGTTATATCCAACTGGGTATCGCGCGGAAGGATCTCGGAGTAAAGAGTGGCCAGGGTGATGTCATCATAGGTCAAACCCGTCGGAGACACGGACGGGAAAAATTTGTCCGCCGCCTGATAGAACGGATCATCCAAAGAAGTTTTATGCGAAACTGCCATGTCAGAACGTGCCCGACAGCAGCCCGGTTTGGCAAGCTTTTTTACGGAAAAACAGAAAGCCGGGACCACAGGCAGATGATCCGGCGGGAACAATATTCATATTCCAAAGGCCTCTCAACAATTGACCAACGATTTGGAAAGGAATTTGACCACCCTCAGCCGAACGTCGGCCTCGCACCACCTTCTCGGGAGTAGAAACACCTTTTATTTATTTTAGGTTTCTCTGAGCGCGTGCACCCACCCAAACCATTATCCCGGCTGGAATTGGCAACGATATTTCCGCAAACAATTCAGTCCGGATAACCGTCCGGATTCTTAACGTGCCACGCCCAGGCGGTTTTGACGATGTCCTCAATTTTTGGATATTGCGGACGCCATCCAAGTTCGTTGATGGCTTTGTGTGCAGCCGCAACCAACCGGGGTGGATCGCCGGGACGCCGGGGCTTTTCAATCGCCGGGATTTTCTTGCCGGTGATCTTTTCACACATTTCGATCACTTGTCTGACGGAATAGCCGTCGCCGTTCCCGAGGTTGAAAAAGCCGCTCTTGCCCGGAGCCAGGCCAAGGATGTGCGCCTGCGCGAGATCCTTGATATGAATATAGTCCCGGATGCAGGTGCCGTCCGGGGTGGGATAATCGGTGCCGTAGATTTCCAAGTGCGATTTTTTGCCGAGGGCGACGGCCAGGACGTTGGGAATCAAATGGGTCTCAATGCGGTGATGTTCGCCGAATTTTTCGCTGGCGCCGGCGGCATTGAAGTACCTGAAAGCGATGAATTCCAAACCATAAATCTGCTGGTACCAAATGAGCGCTTTTTCGAACATCAGCTTGGATTCGCCGTACGGATTAATCGGGCGCTGGGGCAGATCCTCAGTCATGGGCACGCGATCGGGCGGTCCATACGTGGCGCAGGTCGAACTGAACACGAATTTTTTGACGCTGCATTCCACGGCGGCATCGGCGAGCTTGAGGGCGTTGACGAAATTGTTGTGGAAGTACTTTTTCGGGTTGGTCATGGACTCACCCACCAGCGCGAAGGCCGCAAAGTGAAGAATCGCATCCGGTTTGATGGATTTGACGGCATTCAAGATATCGCCTTCGACCTCCGGCTGGGCAAAAATGAACTTTGCTCTTGGATCCACGGCCGAGCGGTGACCCTCGGTCAGATTATCATAGACAGTGACTTGGTGCCCGGCATTCAGCAATTCCTCGGTGCATACCGAGCCGATATAACCGGCGCCTCCGGTAACAAAAACGTTCATGCAGAAAGTATAAAAGTTTTTATCCCGGGTGAAAGTTCAAAAGAAAACAAGCTGCAGAAACTGTGAAGTCAGAAAGCCCTTCGCGGGCTTCCGGTGAACTTTTGCCGCGCTTGGGCCCAAGGCAATCAACTTCAAGGGAAGTAACGGAGATTAAAACCAACCCTTTTTAGACGTGACGTACGTCTTGACAAAATCCTCGTCAGTCTTGGTCAAATAAATGATTCCTTCAATTAGTCCGATGATTCCCATCACAAATCCCAAGATACCGAAGGTCAAGAGGGTAACGAGGAGCATGATGAGTCCCTCCTTGGTATAGCCAAGGATGAACTTGTGAACGCCGAGCGCCCCGAGAAGAATGCCGCAAACACCAGCCGCAATCTTTTTTTCCGCCCCTGGAGGTTTATCACTCATGATTTTTATTTCTTCCTGCGAACATTTAAGAGGCATCCGGGAGGCCAGTCAATGTGATTCAAGACGGAAAATCAGAGCTTAAATTGCGGATGCGAGCACAATTTTTCTATAGTTTGCGGCGTCAACTTCGCGCGAATGTGCACCGGCTCCCACAATGGTTCGGCGCTATCCGAGTGCATAATTCGCTCCAGCCAGCGCCGGGTTAATGGCTCCTCGATCAGATCCAGAGCATTGGCGGCAACGGTGGTTTCCTCCTTCTCACCGGTGGCGTGGCCGACGCCCACAAAAAATCCGCCCAACAACATGGAAGTGCGCGCCAGCGTGCTGCGCGTGTAATTCGCGAGGGCGCACGAACGCTGCGGGTCGAGCGACTGGAACAAGCGGGTAAAAAGCGGAACAGTCCACATGGTCGGGTTTTTCTGCGGGGAATGGGGATCAAACAGAATCGCATGAGGAGCGGGGATTTCCCTATTTAAAGGTGCGCCGGACGACTCGAGTGTGCCTATTTGCCGGACGCTGCCCGCAGAACTCCTCCCCACGCTGCCCGAGCTCAAAAGGGCGGGGAAATCGCCAAGGCAAAGCTGCCATTGCACCCGAAGTTTTCCGCTGGTGAATTCAACGAATCCTTGATCCAGCAGGGTCGCGGCCTGAGCGTCATAACCGCCAAGAAAATCCAGTTCGGTTGAATGGGCCAACGCAAATTTGAGGGCAGAGGTGGTCTGGTCAAAGCTAAACAACCGGAGACATTTTACCTGATCGAGTTGGGCGCTGATAGATTTGATGGCCGTGAGGGCATTTGCAGCCGCGCCAAGGCCCACATCCCAAACGACGAATTCGCCTGGGAAAGCGGCGAGCCGCTCGGGCAGGCATAATTGGCGCACGTAAAGTGCTTCAGCTTCAACCGCCGGCCCGACCACGGGATGGAAGGTTTCGGCGTGCTTGAGCGAACGAACGCTGCGGACGCCATTTTTTAATTCGACAATCTGGTATTCGAGGTTTGCGGGCACAGTTTGGGCAGCGCGATGGCGAACAGGATTTAGCAGACCAATCACGACCGTCTGCCAGTTTAGCTCATGGTCAGTCGAGCGGCGACTCAATTTGGAAGCTGGCGATACAAAAAAATGCCGACGCACCCCACCAAGGGCACGCCGGCATCCAACCACTCAACCCAATCAACCCTAAACAAACGTACAACCAGTGAAAATTATAATAGCTTCATTCCTTCGTCCAAAGCGGCGATGAGATGATTCATGGTCGCCTCGGTCTCGTCACCCATGTTAGAGATGCGGAAAGTAGTGCCTTTGATTTTGCCGTACCCGCCATCGATCAGGAATCCGCGTTCCTTGACCAGCTTTTGCAATTTGGCCACATCAACGGTCCGGCCTCCGGGTTTGGCGCCGTTGTTAACGCAGGTCAACGTGACGGATTCGAAACCCTTTTCCGGGAACAACGTAAAACCGTGCTTGGCCGCCCAGTCATGAATCAATTGATTCGTCTGCTTGTGACGGGCATAGCGTTGTTCCAAGCCTTCGGCGTAAAACTCGTCCAATTTACAGCTCAAGGCATAAATATGCGAAATGGAAGGCGTGCTCGGGGTCATGCTGTCTTTCGCATTTTTCTCAAATTCAACGAAATCGAAGTAATAACCACGATCCTTGGCGGTGGCGGCCTTGGCCAACGCCGCGGGTGAGGCCACGAATACGGCCAGGCCGGGAGGCAAGGCAAAGGCCTTCTGCGTCCCGGCGAGCAGAACGTCAATACCCAACTCGTCAAATTTGATCGGCAACGCCGTCATGGAGCTGACCGCGTCCACAATGAAAATGACGTCAGGGTATTTTTTCTGGAGTACCGCAATTTCCGCCAGCGGACTCATGGTGCCGGTGGAGGTTTCGTTATGGATCAAGGTCAGGGCATCGAATTCGCCGGTGGCGAGCTTTTTGTCCACGGCTTCGGCGCGGATGGGTGAACCCCAGTCCACCTGCAAGGCCTCGGCGGCTTTACCGCACTTTTTGGAGACATCGAACCACTTGTCCGAGAACGCGCCACACATGCAGTTCAGGACCTTTTTCTGCACCAGATTGCGAATCGCGCCTTCCATCACACCCCAGGCACTGGAAGTGGAGAGATAAACCAATTGTTTGGTGGCCAGCAGCTGCTGAAGCTGCGGTTGCACTTTGGCGTAGAGGTCTTTAAACCCCTGGCCGCGATGGCCGATCATGGGCGAGCAAAGTGCCTTATAGGTCTTTTCGCTCACCTCGACGGGCCCCGGAATGTGTAGTTTGACGTGTGGCATAGTGATGCTCGTGAAATTTTTCACAAGCGCAGGACAAACGCAAGTTTTATTAAATTAAAAAATGTTACATCGACCGATGGAACCCACTTCAATAAACTGCGACAAGCGGTTTTGGAAGACTTGCCTCACAACGACAAAGTTGTGGCATAAAATACTTCCAACTTATTTGGCAACAAAGACTTTCAATTTGATTTTGGAAACCCATCACCGGGGGCCAGCAAAGTAAAAACGCGCAGGCTTTCACCTGCGCGTCGCGTATTAAAAACAAGGCCGATTACTTTTTGCGGCGGATCAATCCCACGAGGGCAGCTGCACCGACCGCGAGCATCGGATAGGAGGCGGGCTCGGGGACAGCAGTCGTCCCACTGATAACGATGTTGTCAAAGCGCCAGTTGCCGGAGCTGTTGTTCAGCGCGGTTCCCTGAGTGCTGACGTCATCCGCACCGGTGGAAGCGTTCACGAATTCAATCGCGAAATTCGGATCGTTATTTGCCGTACTCGGCAGGGAGATGGTTAAATCTTGGAACCAATTCTGTCCAGCTTTTGAACCATTGGCCAAAAGATTGTCGCTGATGTACGAACCATTAACCGTGTTGGCCGAGGTGGTATTGACCAAAGCGGCCAGACCTTCAGTGGAGTTCGCACCGATGTTAATGGCAACATTGTTCCAGTGGATGCCGTCCAAGGTGTATTCGGCCTGCAAATTCGCTTCACCTTGAGTGGTGGTATACCAATCGAAACTGACATTCACACCGGAATATCCCACGGTGCTTGCAGAAAAAACCGCTCCCTGGGTTCCGATGGGAGCCAAGCTCGACCAACCGTTGGCAGCGCCATTGGCTCCAGCCTGAGCACGAACGCGCCAAACCTGACTGACGTCGCTTTCTCCATTTCCGCCGGTATCTGAGGACTTGCCAACGAGGACGTCGTCGGTGGTCACACCGACATTCGGGGTTCCATAAATATTCATGCCAATGGAACTAGCCGTGCCCGAACCGGTATCGGCTGCAGGGTTGTTATTGATGGCAATAGAATCACTTTCGAAGTTCCAACCGGCGATGGTTTGGGCTTGGGCGGCTGTTATTGAAGTGGCGATTAAGGCCGCAATACTTGCGATTTGCTTGTTTTTCATTTATTACTAATAGTTTAGGATTAAGGATGTTAGCCATCAGCACAGAGATGTGCTGACGCAGTTCAATCGCGAGTATGAAACCAATCCACGTTTCGGCAAGTTACAAGACGGTGTCGACCGGTTACAATTCTGTGTCATGCACTGTAAACTAGAGATGCCAACAGGGCTCCGGACTTTTTTAAAACACACGCCACTCCGAACCAACAGTCACAACGATTATATCTTGCAGTTTTCTGCCGCCATTTTTTCGACTGCGGGGATTTGCAACAAGACCGATCCACGCGAGCACAAAGGTTGCCGATTCTGAAGCTTGATGTGTCCAGCACAAATCCAACCTCCGGATCGGAAAGCGGAAAGCCACAAGTTGACAAATCGAGCTGCGCCCCGGCCTGCCCTCCCAACCGGTCTTTACAGCAGACTTTGCGCAGATGCGCAGTTATTGGACCAGCCGGTAAAATCTTGGCGCGCTGGAAACCGGATTGGTGACGGTGTTCAACCCATTCAGCACCACCGGCAATGGCGAAACTGCGCTCCAGACCGCGCCAGTTTGAAGTTTCGAGGTCGACTGAAGGGTGTAAGCCACGTTGTTTGCCGCCCAAGTCAGCAGAACGTTTGTGGCTGCCAGGGAAATATTGAGCTGGGTTGGCAGAACAAAACTGAACAAAGTTCCATCGCCCGTCGTGCCTCCATAGTAGGCCGCCCCGTACAAGACATTACTTGACAGAAGTAAGTCAGACTGGGGATTACTGCCGTCATATCCGCCCGTAAAGCTGTACAGGCTGGCGTAGCCAGAACCGTTGGCTCTAATTGAAAACAAGGTTCCATTTGTATAAATACCACCACCTGAAGTGGTTCCGTACAACGTTCCGCTCACCATCGTTAACCCGCAACGCGGAGCAGATCCGTCGCTGCCACCTTTAAAGCTATAGAGGTTGGTAAACCCGGTACCGTCCGTATTGACGGCAAAGACAGTGCCATTCCCAGTACTGCCGCCGCCATCAGTCGTCCCATACAAGGTATTGCCGGATAAAACAAGTCCTGAGAAGGGATTGGCACCATCCAGATTGGTGCCGGTAATGGGATCCGGGGCGGTAAAATAATGAAGGGGAGTAAGGGTATACGGTAAATTGGTGTTGATGGAGAACACGGTGCCGTATCCATAATTGCCCCCCTGCTCGGCTGTGCCATAAAGCAGTCCACTCGAGAAGATCAGTTTGGAGGAGGGGTAAAGCCCATCATAGTTGAAATTGTCATTGGGCCCACTGGGGTTGCTGAAACTGTGAAGAATACCTCCGTTGGACCCGTTGGTGGTGACAAATGACACGGTACCATGATCCACTGAGCCGCCATACCAGGTTGTGCCGTACAAGTAATTTCCGGTCAAAACAACTCCGGCTTGAGGCTCGTAACCAGAATTAGGAACATTATTAAAATTATACGAGAGCAAATTTGAGTAACTTCCGCCGGTCGCGGAAATCGAAAAAATTGTGCCTCCCTGCAAAGTGCCGCCGAGATAGGTGGTGCCAAACAGGGTGTTGCCGGAGGAAACAACCCCTGCCGGCGGAATCCCGCCAGTGCTTAGAGAGAAGTTACATAGATTAGTAAAAAGACTGCCATCCGAATGGATCGCAAACAGGGTGCCTGCTGATTTTGAACCACCGTGCTGGGTGGTGCCGTAAAGAGTATTGCCCAGGATTATCAATCCACCATTAGGGTTCGACCCATCAGTGTTAGTGGAGGAAGTACCGGTTGTTGCCGAAAAGCTGTAAAGAGACCTGAATGCCGGGTTGGGAGAATTGGTGACAGTGATGGTGCCAAAACCATAAGCAATGGTGACTGGGGTCGAGCCAAAGGCGCTATGTGCCACCAGACTGGGTGAATAATAGCCTGCGTTCAAATAGGTGTGGCTGGGATTTTGGGCAGAGCTGTTCACGCCATCACCGAAATTCCAACTCCAGTTGGTGACCGTGAAGCCGTCACTATCCACGGCCGGGGTGCTGAATTGAACCGTCAAAGCGGCCAACCCGGACTGCGGACTGGCCGAAGCGGCGAGGGTGGGAATAGCTACGGTGACGGTGCCCGGACCGGATACATTTAGCGGCGTTGAACCAAAGGTGCTGTAAGCCGTGAGGCTGGGGAAATAGGTGCCGGTATTGGTATACACATGGCTGGGGCTCTGCGCAGCGCTGGTTGCGCCATCGCCAAAAGTCCAGAGCCAATTGGTTACGGTATTTCCAATGCTGTCGACCGCCGGACTGGTAAAATGCACCGTCAAGGGAGGTACGCCATTCTGAGGTGAGTCCGTGACGGCGAGCTGAGGGAGCATCACGGTGGATCCGTAGGTTTCGATCACGTTCAGGGCGGGGCCATTGTATTCGGTACCGCTGCCTCCGGTTACGAGCACCTGTCCGCCATCAAGCAAGGTAATGCTCTGCTGATTACCCGGAACCGGCAGCGGATCCGTGTACGTCCATGTGTCAGCATTGGGATCGTACAATTCAACGTCAGGATTGCCGTCGCCAAGAACCATCACCTGGCCATTATTCAAAAGAACGGCATCAGAATAAAGGCGTCCGTCATTCATTGTGGAAACAAAGTTCCAAGTGGCCGTCCCGGGGTCATAAATTTCGGCGGTATTATCACCTGAGCCGCCTTCGACCAAAACCTGTCCGTTTTGAAGCAAGGTGGCCGTATGGCCGGCGCGCGCTTCATTCATCGGGGTGGTATTGGTCCACGTTTGGGTAATCGGATTATAGATCGCAGCGTTGGTTTCGTAGTAAATACTTTGGGACGCATCTGATCCTCCACATACCAACACCGTGCCATTGGTTAGGAGAACAGCGGCAAATGTATCCGCCGGATATGGCATGCTGCCCGTGGGACTCCACGTTCCAGCCACCGGGTCATACAATTCCGCTGTTGATAAATCCTGGCCGCTGTTATCATCATACCCGCCAGCCACCAAAACCTTGCCACTCGGCAGAAGTACGGCCACAGGCACCTTGCGTTCGTAGCTCATACTGGCGAGGCTACCCCAGGAACTGGTTGAGGGATCATAGATTTCTGAGGATGAGTCACCCCCGCCCCCACTCACGAGTACCTGTCCATCGGGCAGCAACGTCGCCCGATGCCCATCGCGGTAGCTTTGCAGCGGCGCGGTGCTGGTCGACGCACCAGTTTGGGGATTATAAATTTCGCAGGCGTTAGTATTTTCAAAAACACCATTCGTATTGTAAATGATCCCGCCGGCAATAAGCACCGTCCCATCGTTAAGCAATGTCGCCGTATGACTCCAGCGCGCCGCCTGCATTGGGCTGTTGGTAGCCCAGGTTTGCGCTTCGGACCGGGGAACGGTTATCCAGCCCAGAGTTAGACAGATAAGTCCCAAAGCGAAAGGAAAGAAAAATGGAGAGGGAATCTTCATAGGATTTGTTGGGGCTCCAGGCACGACATTATTAAAGACGGAAATTTGCTTCTTGATTACTGGGAACAACCGAACAAACAAGCTTTTAGCTTGAAAATACTGATTTGTCAAGCAAACCCATACGAAATGACCGGCTTTATCCGGCGTTTTGCGTGTGCTTCGCGCCAATTTCGGCTGATCATATCTCAGCCAAGCCAACTTATGAAACAATCTTAAATTAAGATAGTTGCCACTTTTAGTTTACTCCAAGTTTAGTCTGGTGGCTTCAGCAGCCGATAAAAGGTGCTGCCGGACGGCTGGGGAAGGCTAATTGAAAGGTCGAAGGCGTTGGTCTGATACTCATTGGCCGGGACCGATATCCACGTAGGATTTCCGGATAGCGAGCTAACGCCGGCCAGGACCCATCCAAAGTAAGAGGCTGGCCATGATATGTTTACGGATCCATTTGTTTGCGTGATCGTCAATTGAGGTGGGGCATCGGGCGTTTGCGAAAGAATCAGGGCGCTGTACGGACCGATGGTCACGTTGGCGGAGGGTGGGCTGCCGCTGGCGGTTGCGGAGGTACTGCCAACGTTCCCATAGTCAGGACCATAGTTGGTGTTGTCGCCGTTCAAGTGGACAAACCAGTTACCGGCAAACGGAAAGTTCAAGGTATAATTATTCAGGGTTCCACCGCTGAAATTGGCGACGACCACCGCGTCCTGATTTGGGGCGGTGGATTTCCAGCGATGAAAAGCGATCACTTTATTGACGTTATCCACAAGAAACACGCTGCATTGATCGCCTTCCAGTCCGGGGGTATAACCTTGCAAATCACGCCGCAGACCGATGAGATCATGGTAAAACTGAACGATGTAGCTGTAAGTATTGGTTTTGGTCCAGTCCACCGGCAGACTGGAATCAAAAGCACTGCTCTCGAGCATTTCCTGGCCCTGAAAAATCATCGGCACCCCGGGTGCAGTCAGGGTCACGGCAGCGCCAAGGGTTGAGAGCTTTCTCGCCCGATAACTATTGGGAGTAGCTGGATCGATCGCCTTAACCAACCGCACGCCGTTGTTCAAATCGCCCACGACATCATGGGATTCGAGAAACGCCACGCGTCCGGCACCCGCGCTACCGCCGTAACGAACGTTGTACTGCACGGCATTGGCAATCACGGTCATGTCGCGGCTGGCATCCGCGGTATTAGTCAACACCGGCGTAACATAGTAGGGATAGCTGGTATCCCAGGCGCTATCAAAACCAAAGGCGTTATAGACGTCCTCGGCGATGCTGATCTTGCCGTTGTAATCGGTATGAATGATGTCATTAACACCATTCAGGAGATCGCCCCCCGCAGGAATGTAACTACCGTTGTTGGCCGTCAGGATGGCGGAGGCTGCGTCCCAGCGAAAGCCGTCGACATGATATTCGTTGAGCCACATCACAATGTTACTTACAACGAAGCTGGCCACCTGCGGGCTGCCGAAATTGGGGCGCGTGTTTCCCCATGGCGTGATTTGTAGATTGGGATTACTTTCCCAAAAATAAATGCCGCCCTGCAGTCCCGTGCCGGTGAAGCCATCAAAGTTCCACATGTCCAGATCGTCTGGACCGTAGTGGTTGTGGACAATGTCCAAAAGCACCGCAATTCCCCGCAGATGACAGGCTTGAACAAAGGTTTTAAACGCATCCGGACCGCCGTACTGACTGTTATCCACGGCAAATATCTGGGCTGGATCGTAGCCCCAACTGCTCCCCGAGTTGCCGAATTCGGCGATGGGCATGACCTCCAGGGCACTGACCCCCAGGCTTTTCAGATAATCAAGTTTGTTGGTGGCCGCCACGAAACGATTAGGATTTGATCCAGCCGGGAAAGTGCCGGCATGCAGTTCGTAAACCACCAGGTCATGGAGCGGCGGCGGTGTCAGGCTGTCGCCGTGCCAGTTAAAAGCGGTGGGATCATAAATGATGTCGTTCGCCCCATCAGCGGAACCGGCCGAGGTGACCCACCGCGATTGCGGATCATGTTTCCAAACCGAACCGCCGAAATAATTAAGGTAATACTTGTATTGCTGGCCGGGGACGGCGCCGGATACGTCCGCCGACCAAACGCCGTCGAAGGTTCCGTTGGTCTGTTCCATACCCAATGGAGTTGCGGTAGTGGACCAATTATTAAACTGGCCCGGGACGTATACGCTGGTTGCATTGGGCGCCCAAACCCGAAAAGTGACCCCGCCGGAGTATGGGATGGAACCCCACCCAGGCCGGCTGGATTGGGCATGCACCGGGCAGATCAGTGCGCACAGAGAAAAGAGGAGGGCAGCCGCAAAAGATATCTTTTTCAAGTTCATTGAGGGACCAAAGACCTTCGCCCAATTCCTTTTAATTGTCCATCGCATGCTTATGCCACAAGAATTGTTTTACCCGAGAGGAGCTTGTGAAAGGATAACAGACCGATCCGGGGGCGGGTGGGCTGGCTTGCACAGCTCAGCTTGCGGCCAAGCCGCCTTGCTTTCCACTTGTTTTAGCGGCTCGCTCTGCTATCAAAGCGCAGTGAGCAACTTATTTCGTCTGGGTGTTCTTGGCTCCGGTCAGGGATCCAACTTTGCCGCGATTGCCGATGCAATTACCGCGGGCAAAATTCAGGCCACCGTCGCCGTAGTCCTAAGCGATGTTGAAAACGCAGGTATTTTGGGACATGCACGCGAGCGCAATATCCCCTGCTATTACATTGCGCCGGGAAAGTTCCGAACCAAGCTGGACGAAGAAGCTGAGCATTCGTTCGTCAACCAATTGCAGGCGGCCAAAGTGGATCTGGTGGTGCTGGCCGGCTTCATGCGGGTGCTAAAGGGGGATTTTTTGCGCGTCTTTGAGGGGCGGATCGTGAATATTCACCCTTCGCTTCTGCCGTCCTTTCCGGGATTGGAAGCTTGGAAACAGGCGCTGGATCACGGCGTGAAAGTGGCAGGTTGTACGGTGCATTTTGTGGACGCGGGGGTTGATTCGGGCGCGATCATCGGACAGCAGACGGTACCGGTGCTGGACCAGGACACGCCCGCCAGCTTGTTTCAACGAATTCACACCGCGGAGTATGAGCTTTATCCGAAATGCCTGGCGGCACTGGCCCGCGGCCAGATTTCCGTGCAGGGCCGGCGGGTAATATGGAAGGGTTAACGGCGACTTAACACGGGAAACCGGCCATGAAACCCCCGGGAAATATCTCCGCTAAAATCTGGCTTTTCACGCTGGCAATGGTCATCGCGATCCTCGTCGTCTGCATTTTCCAGATTCACCGGCTCGTGGCCAAGTTGCTCCATTCAAATTAGATCGCTTTGTTCGAAGAAGAAAGTGGCGTTCCCATTCTAGAATTGGCATGATCTTCGGCTTACGCAGATGAATAAAAAACTAAAATTTGGCTTACCAAAAGGCAGCCTGCAGGAAGCCACCATTGAAAAGATGGCCAAGGCCGGATTTAACATTTCGGTGAGCAGTCGCTCGTATGTGCCTTATGTGGACGACGAGGAACTGGAAATTCGGCTCATCCGGGCGCAGGAAATCAGCCGTTACGTGGAACATGGCTACCTGGACTGCGGTATCACTGGTCATGATTGGATCATGGAGAACGGTTCGAAAGTCCAGGAAGTAGGTGAATTCCTGTTCAGCAAGGTATCGCGAAGGCCAGCGCGCTGGGTTTTGTGCGTGCCGGAGAATTCGCCGGTGAAGTCGGTGAAAGACCTTCAAGGCAAACGCATTGCCACCGAAGTGGTGAATCTGACCCGGAAATACCTCAAAAAGCATGGTGTCAACGCAGCCGTAGAGTTTTCCTGGGGCGCCACGGAAGTGAAAGCCCATGAATTGGTGGACGCGATCGTGGAAGTCACAGAAACCGGATCGTCGCTACGCGCCAACAAACTACGCATTGTGGACGAGTTACTTGTGTCGACCCCGCGCCTGATTGCCAACCACAAGGCCTGGAAAGACAGCTGGAAACGCAAGAAAATCGAGACCATGGCGATGCTGTTGAAAGGCGCGCTGGAAGCCGAGACCAAAGTCGGCCTGAAAATGAACATTGCGGAAAAGAACCTCCAAAAGTTGCTGTTGGAGTTACCTGCCCTGCGCAATCCGACGATTTCAAGCCTGAGCCTCAAAGGCTGGGTGGCGGTGGAGACCATCATCGACGAGCACATAGTCCGTGAGTTAATCCCGCAGTTAAAAGCCGCCGGCGCGGAAGGCATTATCGAATATCCACTCAACAAAGTGGTTTATTGAAGAAATTAACAGGCTTCAATTTTCGGTTGACAGAATCGTGGCTTGCCAGAATTAGGCCTAATAGTTGATTTCTCGTTGGTGATAGTGATTGCCATTCAGAGGAAACCTGTCAAGATGCTCAAGTCTGATAGATCGCTTGTCTCTTTCAAGGCATGGTAAATCTTCAAATGAACTTGTTTCAGTGATGATTTGAAATCCGATAAACGGAAACAGTCTGGTAAAAGCAAAGTCCAGTCTAGGACAGTAGGACATCACATGAGCAACAAATTATTTGTAGGAAACCTTTCCTTCAACACGACCGAAAATGACCTGCAGGACGCCTTTGCGGCCTACGGGACCGTTTCAGAAGCGAACCTGATGATGGATCGCATGACCAACCGCCCGCGTGGATTCGCCTTTATCACCATGAGCACCGGTGATGAGGCGCAGAAGGCCATTGAGGGTTTGAATGGCCGTGAGTTGGGCGGTCGCGCCTTGACGGTTAACGTGGCCCGTCCGCGGGAAGAACGCACCGGCGGCGGCGGCGGTGGTCGTCGTGAATACTCCGGCGGTGGCGGACGCGACCGGTATTAATCAAACCATCGATTAATCTTTGATGGCGGCGGGGTTCGGGTGAACCGGATCCCGCCCCTTTTTGTTTTATTGAAGTTTTAAAATACGAATGAAAGAACACATCGAAATTGAGGGCTGTGTGAAAACAGTGCTGCCCGGCACAATGTTCCGGGTGGAACTGGATAACAAGCATCTCGTGCTCGCCACCATCTGCGGCAAGATGCGCAAACGCTGGGTGCGCCTGACCGTTGGCGACCGCGTAAAGATGGAAATGTCGCCCTACGATTTGGACAAAGCCCGCATCACCTGGCGGCTGCGCTGATTTTCTCATCCTGACAGTGCGTATTGATCAAACCATTCCAAATATTTCCGATGACAAAGTTGGCAAAACCGAGGCTCGGATCGCCTTCACCATGAGCTCAGAGCAATCCCTTCATGCCCGGACCAAACCATACGCCAACGACCGCTCCGTCCGAAGCTGGTGGTGTATTTTATCAACCTTCTTTCTGTTGGTGGCAACCACGGCCGCAACCCTGCCAGCCTGGCCCGGGGTTGGAAAAATCCCACTGGTTCTCCGACTCATCGCCAGCCTGCTGACCGGCCTGTTAAGCTTGCGGTTGTTCGTGATTTACCACGACCAACAACACCGCGCGATCCTGCCCCGATCACGAATCGCCGAGGTTTTCATGGCGTTTTTTGGAGTCTGGGCGTTGAGTCCGAGAAGTATTTGGCGCAGTTCCCATGACCATCATCACGCCCACAACTCGCGCCTGCGCGGTTCAAACATCGGCTCCTACCCGATCATGACACGGGAACAATTTCAAAAATCAAGCAAGGGGACGCGTTTTGTTTACTTGTTTACCCGTCATCCGCTCACGATTTTGTTCGGTTATGTCACGGTATTCCTCTTCGGGATGGTCATAAATCCGTTCGTAACCTCGCCGCGAAAGCATTTTGATTGTCTATTGTCTTTGCTGGCCCACATTGGGCTGGCCCTGTTTTTTTTGAGCTTTGGCTGGCCAACCTTGGTGCTGGCGCTGGTCCTGCCGCGATTCATCGCCACAGCGATGGGCAGTTATTTGTTTTATGCACAACATAATTTCCCGGGCGTTTCCTTCAAGGACAAGTGCGGCTGGACCTTTGAGAAGGCCGCGCTGGAATCCTCCAGCCACCTCAAAACGGGTCCGGTCATGGCGTGGTTTACCGGCAACATTGGCTATCATCACATCCACCACTTGAACCATCGCGTCCCCTTTTACCGGCTGCCGGAGCTTTACCGCGACTTCCCAGAACTGCAAAAAGCCAAGACCACCACGCTTCATCCGAGGGATGTCCTGCGCTGCTTAAGTCTTAAAGTCTGGTGCGTTGAAACCCAGCGCATGGTGGGTGTCAAGGGACTGTAGTTTAAGGCCGAAGTGGACCCGGTATTCTTTGCCGTCAAGCCCCCTTCCCGTTCAGGCTTTGCGTTACCAAACCGATCCATTAAATTGCCCCCAATATTGCAGGTTTCTTGCTGACTTTAACCCGACAGCCGCACTGGCCACCGAGGCCGCGCGGGGGAGGTCGCAATTACCCGCAGGAGAATTCATTGCCGATCGACAGATCAAAACATTCATGACAGTTGCCAAAAACCACGTTGAATTATCCAGGTCTGAGCGCGGTCCAAGTTAGACGGAAGGGAATATGTACAAAGAACCCAATAATCGTTCTCCCCGCCTGCTGACCCCGTTGGAAGAAAACTTCGGACTAGGCCCGAAAGTAGCGCTAGCAGTAGCTTTGGGCTGCACTCTGGTGCTGGCATTGACAATCTTCTGGTTTTTCTACTCGGCGCCCCCCACCACGATCACAATCACCAGCGGTCCCCCGGGCAGCACTTTCGAGACGAATGCCATTCAATATGCTCAGATTCTGGCGCGAAACGGGGTGAAACTAAAAATTCTCCCTTCAGCAGGCTCGGAAGAAAACCTGCAACGCCTCAATGATCGATCATTGAGGGTTGACGCGGGTTTCGTCCAAGTTGGTCCCACTAATGAAATGCGCAACAGCGACTTGGTTTCACTGGGCAGCATTTCGTATCAGCCGCTCCTTATATTTTATAGTTCCGAAACTGCGATGAATTTGCTCTCTGAACTAAAAGGCAAGCGACTGGCGATCGGTCCCGAGGGCAGCGGCACGCGCTCATTGGCCCTGACGCTGTTGGGATTGAATGGAGTTGGCACCAATGACTCCAGCAAATTACTTGACCTCGATGCGACTGCAGCGGCGGATGCCCTGCTAAAAGGCACCGTGGACGTGGTGTTTTTTATGGGCGATTCGGCCTCACCCCAAGTCATGCGGCGCCTCCTGCTCGCCCCCGGCATCCGGATGTACAATTTCACGCAAGCGGACGGCTATACGCGCCGCATTGCCTACCTTAACAAGCTCGAAATTCCCATGGGCTCACTGGATTTTGGCAAAAACGTTCCCAGCCAGGATCTGTATCTGATCGGGCCGACGGTCGAAATCCTGGCGAGGTCGACGCTGCACCCAGCCCTGTCGGACTTGCTGTTGGAGGCCGCCCAAGAAGTCCACGGCGAGGCTAAACTTTTTCAACGGAAAGGTGAATTCCCCTCACCCCTAGCCTATAATTTCCGCATCAGCCCTGATGCCATCCGTTTCTATAAGTCCGGCAAGAACTATCTGTATCGTGCGTTGCCTTTCTCGCTGGCCAGCCTGGTCAATCGTATTCTGGTATCGTTTGTGCCACTTATTGTGGTGTCGGTGCCTTTGGTGCGGGCGATCCCCGCTCTTTATAAATGGCGAGTGCGGCTATTGATTTACCGTCGATACCGCGCCCTTTTGGCACTGGAGCGGGAATCTATGACGCGCATCACTGCCGAGCAGCGGACGGAGATGTTGGCCCGGCTGGATGCCATTGAGAATGCCGTCAACAAAATGCGCGTGCCAGCATCCTTTGCCGACCAATTCTATTCGCTGCGCGGACACATCGATTTCGTCCGGAGCCGTCTGGCTGATGCAGCCCCGACTGCAAAAAGTGCCGGACATTAATTGAACGTGAAAAAGGAATCAATCAAGGCAGCGACGGAAGTGACAGCACAGTTAAAGCAGGCGGCGGAAATCCTGGAGAAAGTTGTCGCAAACCGGGCGATGCTCGCCCAACTCTCGGTGGAGGAACGGACCCGGCTGCTAAAGGCGGCTGGCGAAGTCTATTGCCCGGAAGTGGACGAACGCCGGCGGCTGGTCAAAGCCAAAGTCCGGCAGCGCAAGGCGGAAAAAATCCAACGAGACCAAACCAAGTTAAACCAGACCGGTATCCGGAAGTTAAGGCAGGAAAAGGTCTTCATGACGCCGAATGTATTTCCGCCCAAGAATTTTATCCAGGAGGAGATCAAGGAGGACCCGGATTTCCGGGAAGTGGTGGTGCCTCAAAACTGCTACATCTGCAAAAAAGATTTTTCTCAGATCCACCACTTTTATGACCAACTTTGCCCCGCCTGCGCTGAGTTGAATTTTTTCAAACGGACCGAGACGGCCGACCTGCGCGGCCGGCTGGCGCTGTTGACGGGCGGGCGGGTCAAAATCGGCTATCAGGCGGGAATCAAACTCCTGCGCGCCGGCGCGGCATTGATTGTGGTCACCCGTTTTCCGCGAGACGCGGCCCTGCGCTATTCCCAAGAGCCGGATTTTTCCGACTGGGGGGGACGCCTCGAAATCTTCGGGCTGGATCTGCGGCACACGCCCAGCGTGGAGGCCTTTTGCCGGCACCTGATGGCCACCCGCCACCGGCTGGATTTCCTTATCAACAATGCCTGCCAGACCGTGCGCCGACCGCCGGACTTCTATCAACATATGATGGAACGTGAGCACGGACCGCTCCACGACCTGCCGACGGAGGCGCGCCAATTGCTGGGCGCCTACGAAGGATTGCGTGGCTACCATATCCTGCCGGAGGCGGCAAAGGGGAGTGCTTCTGCGCCGGCAGTGCTGCCGGGAATTTCCTCCGTTGCCGGGATTACGCATGCGGCAGCCTTGTCGCAGGTGCCACTGCTGCCGGAAGAACTCCCCGCACAGAGAGGATTATTCCCCGAAGGCCAACTGGATCAGGATTTGCAGCAGGTGGATTTGCGCGACCGCAATTCCTGGCGTTTGCTCATGGCCGAAGTTTCCTCGGTGGAATTGCTGGAAGTGCAGCTGGTCAACGCGATCGCGCCTTTCATACTTAATGCGCGCCTCAAGCCCCTGATGCTCCGCACCCCGGACCGGGACAAACACATCGTCAACGTCTCGGCCGTGGAAGGGCAGTTCTACCGCAAATTTAAAACCACGCGGCACCCCCACACCAACATGGCCAAGGCGGCATTGAATATGATGACGCGCACAGCCGCGGCGGATTACCAAGCGGATGGCATCCACATGAATGCGGTAGACACCGGCTGGGTGACGGACGAGGATCCGGTTCATATCGCCCAACGCAAACAAGAAGAGCATCGCTTTCATCCGCCGCTGGACATCGTGGACGGCGCGGCGCGGATTGTTGACCCGATTATCGCGGGCATTAACAGCGGGCAACATATTTGGGGCAAATTTCTCAAGGATTATCGGGAGACAGATTGGTAAGGAATGAGGCAATTTTTTTCAACGTTACCGGAAAACATCATTGGCAGCTTCAAGGGACGGATGATCATCGGACATCTGTTTGCCATCGGCATCACTGCGCTTCTGGTCCTGTCGGGCTTTGACGCGCACTATTTTTCGGCCACCCGCAACCCGGTCCTGTTTTCGTGGGCTTTTTCGGCGGCGCCGATTGGCGGACTGGTGCCGTTGATGCTCCCTTTGGCGCTCTTCCTGCTGGGAATAATGGAACGCAAACCAAAAATCACTTTGACTGGCTGGGCAATCGCCCAAGCCGGGTTAATTGGCTCACTCATCTCTTCAGCCTACAAGGCAGTCACCGGCCGTGTTCATCCGCCGCTTGCCATCGGGCCAGAGGGCATCACTGATTCCAGTCATGATTTTCGCTTCGGACTTTTTCGCGGCGGCATATTTTGGGGCTGGCCCTCGTCCCACACGACCATTGCCTTCGCCATGGCATTCACCGTGTTTACCCTTTTTCGAAGAAATAAATACCTGGGTACCGGGGCGATCATTTATGCGTTTTATATCGGGATCGGGGTTTCGATGACCATCCACTGGTTCTCAGATTTTCTCGCCGGAGCGATGATCGGGACCATGATCGGGCTGGTCGTGGGGAAAAGCTTTAGCACACAGGCAGTTTCGGCTTTTGCGGTCCGGGCCTGATGGTTAAGCTGGGCTCATGCTTTCAGATTCCATTCGCCGTACTCCACGGCCGCAGGATATCGCGTGCATGACCACCGAGGAACTTCGTGAGACTTTTCTAATTTCCAACCTCTTTGCGCCCGGTGAAATTCGTGGACAATTCACCGATTTGGACCGGCTCGTCGTCGCCGGCGTAACTCCGATCGACCAACCCATCGCCCTGCCCAACCACAAGGAAGCGGGGCGCTCGTTTTTCCTGGAGCGCCGGGAATTGGGTGCTATCAACATCGGCGGATGCGGTAAAGTTTTCGCAGACAGAAAAGTTTATGAGCTGGGAAAACTGGATTGCGTCTATTTGCCGATGGGAACCCGGGAAGTCCTTTTTTCAAGCGATGACCCGGCAAATCCAGCCAGGTTTTATATCCTGAGTTGCCCGGCACATTCAGTGCATCCAGCCGCGACAATGAATGCAAAAGAGGCGACACCGGTGGCGCTCGGCGCAAGTGCCACAGCCAACCAGCGGAAGATCTATAAATTGATCCACCAGGGCGGCATCCAAAGTTGCCAACTGGTGATGGGCTTGACCGCGCTGGAACCCGGCAGCGTATGGAATTCGTTTCCGCCGCACACGCATTGGCGGCGCACAGAAGTTTATTTTTATTTTGATCTTCAGGAAAATATTGTGACGCATTTTCTCGGCGAACCCATAGCAACACGCCACTTGTTCCTGCATAATGAAGAAGTGGCGCTTTCCCCCAACTGGTCAATTCATTGCGGCTGCGGCACGGGCAACTATAAATTCATCTGGGGCATGGCGGGTGAGAACCAGGTTTTTGAAGATATGGACACGGTGAAGCCGCTCGACTTACGATGAATCAACACCAAATAAAAGTGGTGATGGTCACCGGAGCCAGCCGCGGGATTGGACGTGCGATCGCGGTCTCCTTTGCCGGGCCAGGCGCCACGGTCGTGGGCACCGCCCGCGGCGATCTTGCGGAAACCGGGGCAGCGGTAACCGCGGCAGGGGGAGGATTCGTTGGCATCAACGCCGACCTGGGGAAAGGCTCCCAATCCGAAGCCGCAGACCTCATCGCAAAGGTTTTGATGAAAACCGGCCGGATCGACGCCCTGGTCAACAATGCGGGAATCATCCGGCGGACGCCGGCGGTGGATTTTTCGGAGGCTGACTGGAATGACGTCCTGCACATCAACCTGAGTTCGCCATTTTTTCTTTGCCAGGCCGCCGCCAAATGGTGGTTGACCGAAGGTCGCGCAAAGGCGACACCGGGCGCGCGCTTAAAAATCGTCAATATCGCCTCGCTGCTTTCGTTTCAAGGAGGAATTACCGTGCCGGCGTATGCGGCCAGCAAACATGGCATCGTTGGCATCACCAAGGCGCTGGCCAATGAGTGGGCGAAAGAGCGGATCAACGTCAATGCCATCGCTCCAGGCTATATCGAAACGGAAAACACGAGGGGGCTTCGCGAAGATGCCAATCGCAACCGCAGCATTCTAGAGCGCATTCCCGAAGGCCGGTGGGGCCAACCGGAGGATATTGCCGGTGGCTGCCGCTTCTTGACCTCGGGTGATTCAGATTATCTCAATGGCAGCATTCTTCACATCGATGGCGGCTGGCTTGGAAGATAACCGCGCGGATAGTCTTTTGATCATGAAAATCCGAGGTCAGATCATTTTATTTGCGGCAATCATGGCCCTCCGGGCCGCCCATGCGGATCCAGCCGTCAGCGGGCAGCCGCTTTTCAACGGCACCAATCTTGACGGTTGGATGCCGATGAACGGAGGCCGCTTTTTTGCAACCAACGGAGTTATCCGCCTGGAGGGTGGCCAGGGCTGGTGCGGACGGAAAAGGAATACGGCGATTTTATTTTGACCGCCGAATGGCGTGGACTAAAAACGAACTATAACAGCGGGGTCTTTATCCGCGCCCCGCTCGCCGGGCAGCCGTGGGCACAAGATATCTGGCAGATTAATACCAAGCAGACAGGCATCTGCGAATTGCTGGCTGGCCCCTCTAAAATCATCCGATCAGCCACCCCGCCGGTCCCGGCCGGGGTTTGGACAACATTCCGCATTGAAGCGCGTGGTACCAACCTGACGCTCGCGGTGGATGACAAGCCGGTCTGGGAGTTTCATGCTCTGATTCCCGCCTTGGGTTACATTGGATTACAGGCTGAAGGCAAACCTTTCGAATTTCGCAATTTGGAGATTGAGGAGTTTAATTCGAACACACCGGCACGCCCGAGATAAGAGCAGCGAATGGATCATCGAAAATGAAAAATAAACTGTCTTGCCTCCTGCTTAACTTCGCGATCCTTGGGGTGGCGGCGGCCGTCCCAATGAGGCTCCGGTCGCAAACTCCACCCACTCCGGCTGGCATCCTCGCGATAATGCAGCAGGTTGCGAACTGGCAACTGGACAACCCAAGCCCGAAATCCACCGAGGGTTGGGCGTCGGCCGCGGGTGATGCGGGCTTTATGGCGCTCGCGGGCATTTCCGGCGAACTCAAGTATCGGCAAGCCATGTTGGAAATGGCGGAAAGAAATCAGTGGCAGCTCGGACCGCGGGAATACCATGCGGATGATCAATGCGTCGGCCAAACTTACAATGAACTTTATTTTCTTTATCGGGATCCACGCATGATCTCGCCGATGCGCCTCAGGTTTGATCAGATTCTGGCGCACCCACCTGCGGTCCCCAGCCTGGATTTTTCCCAACCGGGTCATGCCCAGGAGCTGTGGTCATGGTGCGACTCGCTTTTCATGGCGCCACCAGCCTGGATACGGCTTTATGCGGCCACGGATGATCCACGTTACCTGGACTTTGCCGTGACGAATTGGTGGCGAACCACGGATTTTCTTTACGACAAGGATGCACACCTATTCTTTCGCGACAGCAGTTATTTCAAAAAAACTGAGGCCAACGGCCGGAAGATTTTTTGGGGCCGCGGAAATGGGTGGGTAATGGCGGGCCTTGTCCGCATGCTTCAATTCCTGCCGATGAACCATCCCGACCGTCCGCGCTTTGAAAAATTATTCGAGGATATGGCTGGCAAAATCCTGGCCTGCCAGCAGACCGACGGTCTGTGGCGGGCGAGCCTGCTTGATCCGGATAGTTATCCCCTCAAGGAAACCAGCGGATCTGGCTTCTTCACCTACGCCCTGGCGTGGGGAGTCAACCAGGGATTGCTGGACCGGGCAACTTTCGCACCGGCGGTTCAACGGGGGTGGACGGCTCTGGCAGCTTGCGTGAACTCGGACGGTCAGCTTACGCATGTGCAACCGGTGGGGAGTGACCCCAAACACTTTGACTCCAGCGCCACAGCACCCTACGGAATTGGCGCCTTTTTGCTCGCTGGCAGCGAAGTTTATCGCATGGCAGTGCTGCAAAAGTTCCCCCTGGGTTTAACAGACGATCGGTTAGCGAGGCACATTTGCACGGTCAAAATCACCAACCCGGCTGTATTCAGGCGTGATATCGAAACGGTGGAGATCCAAGCAGGAGAGGGCGGGGATAAGACCAATTTGGCGGGCGTAAATTGCGAAACCGGACCGCTGGCGTTGATGGACGGCGTTTCCGCCCGAATAATGGATTCACAGCAATACACGGAATCACCATCTGGCCCGGGCAAACTGCTTTTCCAGGTTGACCTGGCACCCGGCGAGACAAGAACATATTTTATATTGGATGCTACAGATCTGCCTGCCACGCCACAGCCGATAATCAAGACCTTTGCGCGCTATGTGCCGGAGCGGCACGATGATTTTGCGTGGGAAAGCGATCGGATCGCCCACCGGATCTTTGGCAAGGCGCTGGAAAATTGGCAGGCTGAACCGCTGACCAGCAGCGGAGTAGATGTCTGGATCAAGCGCACTCGCGATCTGGTTGTGGATCACATGTATGCAACGGGAAATTATTTCGATACCGAAGGACCGGCACAGGATGATTATCGCGTCGGCAAAACACGCGGGTGCGGCGGCGTGGGCATATGGCAGGGCGGAAAACTTTATGTATCAAAAAATTGGCGGACTTCTCGACTCATCACCAGCGGTCCAATCCGCTCGGAGTTTGAACTGACTTACGCAGCGTGGAACGGCAGTGGTCATATGGTTAGTGAAACGAAGCGGATCAGTATCGATGCCGGATCGAGCCTGAGCCGCTTTGAAAGCACTTTCCAGAGCGATGCCCCTTCCCCGCTCGAGATTGGAGTCGGACTGGCTGAGCGGCCGGGCGAAAACATTGTCGTGTCCGATGGCGCGTCTGAAATTGCCGGGTGGACCAACAGCATCGCCAAAGGTCTGGCAGTGCAAAACCAAGCTGAAGGTTGGATGACTTATTGGCAACCGCAGGATTTTGACAAGGGTACGATCGCCGTGGCAATTATCCTGCCAAAAGGCAGCGTCCAGTATTTCACCAACGATAATGCGAGCCTGCCTCCCAAGACCTTTCAAATCCCCACTAAAACAATGACGGAAGGGCAACCGGCAATCCGCGATTTACTGGCGATCGTTCCAACGTTACCCGGCCAGCCGTTAAATTATTATCTAGGTGCAGGCTGGAATAAAAGCGGTGATTTTCGCGACGCCAAGTCTTGGAACGACTATATCAGGCGATTTGCCGAGCGGCGCGACCAACCGCTGCGAGTCACGTTAGGAGATTAAGCCCGTCCAGATTCTTATTTTTTGTGCGATTCGGCAATCATCGCCAAGGCGTCGGCGGTGAGGGACGAGATTTTGTCCCAAGTCTTTTCGGCAACCAGTTTGCGTTCGGCCATCCAGGAACCACCGACCGCTGCCACCTGGGGGATTGCCACATAATTCGCCAGGGTCGCCGCCGTGATCCCGCCCGTGGGGATGAATTTGACTCCGGCATGGCCAAATGGACCGATGAGCGCCTTCAGGGCATTGATTCCGCCAAACGTTTCTGCCGGAAAAAACTTCAAGTGGTGCCAGCCCAAATCCAGCGCCCGCATGATTTCCGAGGGAGTGACCACGCCAGGGAACAAGGGTAAATTGTGTTCGCGGGCGGTGCGGGAAACGGCCTCGCTCAGGCCCGGCGAGACACCGAACTGCGCACCGGCATCCACCGCCTGAAGGACATTGTCCGGGGTCAGCAAGGTGCCGGCACCAACCATGATTTGTGGTACCTGTTTACGAATGGCCGAGATTGATTGCGCCGCGCCGGCCGTGCGGAACGTAACTTCAATGCATTTCAATCCGCCTTGAAGCAAAGCCTCGGCCAGCGGCACGGCGTCTTCTGTCCGATCGATGACGGCAACACAGACCAGCCTTTGTTGAAGGGCAAAATCAATATTCATGAAGTGATGCGGCAATGATACAAGTCCGACCGGGCAAGTGAACGAGAAAATGAATTGTCGCGGGGTTCGGCCCAGCACACTTTTCTAAGAACATTTGCTTAACACCGTAGCCATGCGGTTGGAAAAGGACCGTAAGCCGCAGGCTCAGGGACCCACGAGCCTTAAGAACACCGCTGCGTTGGCCGGATCGATGGGAAGGGAAATCTGATTCGAGGCGGCGGAACCAGGCACGACGAACCAGTTGGAGCCCAATCCCGCGGTCAAGGCATTGGTTTGGATTTCAAGCGACCAACCAAGATGATCTTGCGGCCAGGCAAGCTGCAAAGATCCGCCACCCGCCTGTGCTTTGATGGTTGTCGTCAGATTGGAGGGTAAAGGCACGGCACTCGCCTGAGACGAATTTGTGCTTTCGATTCCCAACGCCACTGCGGTCACCACGTAAAAATAGGTCGTCTCCGCAGTCACGTCGGCATCCAGATAATTAGTTACGACCAGACCGTCGATGACGGTCGGATAAGGTCCACCGTCCGCCGTACCCCGATACAGGTTATAGCTGGCAGCGCCGTCAACCGCATCCCAACTCAAATTGATTTGGAGATTTGTCCCGAAGGCCGTCAAATTAGCTGGTGCCGGAGGTGCGGTTGAGCTCACGAGCAATCTCACCAAACCCGCGGCGCTGGTGTCGAGGGCACAATTGAACCCGCCGGGAATTGACCCGAGAACCGGCGCCCCGCTGAAACTTCCGGAATAACTAAAGAGCGTAAAGGTCCCGGCGGCAAAGCCCGCACCACCGGAGATATTGAGCGAACTGTTGATGGCCAGATTACCTGCCACGGAAATCCAGGCGGTATTCGTGCCGAGCGAAAAATTGACCGGCGTTGAACTGTCGAGCGAGAGGCTGGTTCCCTCTGCAATCTTGCTGCCGCTGAGTGAAATGTCATTTGCGCCAAAGAAACCACCGTCGCTCAGGGAAGCGGATTGATTGTAAAAACTCAGGGCATTGGTGACAGACAAGCCGTCCAGAGAGATGACGTTTGCCCCGGTCGCGGCGTTGCTGAAAGTGACCCCCGCGTCAAACAGTTCAAACGTTTTACCGCTTCCGGCAACGTTAATCTGCGAATCAAGAACTTGAACCCCGCTCACGTTATAGAGGGCAAATGAACCATCGCCGGCAGCGGAGTCGGTGGACGTGACGTTTAATCGGTCCAAAATAATATTGGTAGCCGGCAATTCGGTGCGGGACCAGATCATGCCCGGTTGCGCCGCCGTGGCGGTGACATTGCTGATGACAATATTCCGCCAAACTGGAGTCGACGAACTAACCGCAGCCACGACCATTCCGGCCGCCGTCGCCGGCGTAATGTCGGACGCAGTCGGGTTACCTTTGGAATCGTAATAACTGTAAATCAGAATCGGGGCGTAATTGATGTTGGTCATCGTAATATTGCAATAGGAAAGGTTTTGAACCACGCCGCCGCGGTCATTGTCCGATTTCATGCGGATGCCATTATCCGTGTTCGTGAACACGCAATTAATGACGGTAACATTGGAAACTCCGGCACCAGTGTCACTACCCACCGAAACCCCGTGGCCGCTTCCGAACAGACAGTTGGTGATCGTTATGTCGGCCGTCGTGTAACTGCTGCCGCCCAGCTCAATGTTGTCGTCACCATCGCTGATGTGGCAGTCCTGAATCAGCATACTGGTGGAACCAATATCCATTCCGTCCGTGTTGGGAGAAGTGGGAACGGTATCAATGTTGATGCGTTGAATGGTCACGTTGGCGTCACCATTTTTTAAATAAAGGTGAAAGGTGGGCGGATTCTGGAGGGTCACATCCTGAATCAGGATGCGGACCGTCTTGTCAAACTGGATAAAGTTTGGCCGGGGGCTGCTGCCCCACCACCCCGCTCCCTGACCATTAATCATACCGGTTCCGCTGATCTCCACGTCTGAAAGGCTGGAGCCCAAGATGAAAGGTGTGCTGATTCCCGGCCAGCCAGTCTTGGGAAGCATCTGCAAGGTCGCCCCGGAATCGAGCTGCAGATTTACCTTGCTCTTGAACGTGAGCGGACCGCTTAAATAGGTGCCAGCCGGAATCTCAACCGTACCACCACTCAGTCCGTTGGTAGTGCCGCCAGTGGCAGCTGCATTGATGGCGTTCTGGATGGCCGCGGTATTGGTCAGGGTGCTGCTGCTGACCGCGCCGTAAGCCAGGATGTTAAGAATATTGTTGGTATTAATGGCGGGCAGCAAGGGCACCGCCACGGAATGAAGACTCCCTAGCAGCAGCACCAATAAAACCCCGGGAATCGCCTTCGCACTTCTCATAAATCCGTGTTCGAGCTGAATTTAAGCCCTCGATTTTCCGGCAACAAAGTGCAATCCACGAGTTTGACGTCTGCGTCTAGGACGATATCCGGTTTCTCCACTTGATGGAAAACAGAATGGTAAATGCGCACTTCGCTGATCTCACCACCTGGAAACCCGCGAACATTCAACACCCGGGGCGTGTGCGCCACTGTGATGTTCTCCATTACAATGTTATTTGCCACGGGCTTGAAACCACCTCGCATGCCTTCGTCGTAAAGAAAATCGATCTGCAACACTGAATCCTTAACCTGCCCGACATTGATGTTGCGCATGAAAACACCCTGCAAAACGCCCCCTCGGGCGGCATTGTCTTTCAAGCGTAAGGCACAGACCAAATTCGGGCTGCTCATCTCACAATGTTCAATGAAGACATTGCTGCAACTGCCAGAAATCTCACTGCCGATCGCCACGCCCGCATGACCATCTCGCATCGTGCAATCACGGATAACCAGATTCACCGAGGGCACTCCTAAGCGCCGGCCATCGTTGTTCCGCCCGGACTTGATGGCGATGCAATCATCGCCCGTGTCAAAGAGGCATTTCTCGATCAATACATCCCGGCAACTCTCCGGGTCGCATCCATCATTGTTCGGGCCATGCGAAAAAATGTCCACGCCCCGCACTGTCACGTTGGTGCAAAGCAGCGGGTGAATTTCCCACATTGGCGACCGGCGGATTTTGACTCCCTCCACCAGAACATTGTTACAGCGATTGAACTCTATAAAATCAGGGCGCAGATTCCCACCTTCGCCGAAGCGGCGCTGGTCCACCGGCACATTCTGCTCAGCCATTCTCGCAAGAACACTGCGTTGGCTGGAGATTTTCCAGGCGAGCCAATTGGATCCGTCCGCCTGACCGTCCAGCAAACCGGCGCCCGTCACCGCCACGTTTGTCTGCCCGATAGCGTAAATGAGCGGGGAATAATTGTAGCATTCGGTCCCCTCAAAACGGGTGAGAACGGTTGGCAAGTACGCTTTGGGGTCGGTGCGAAAAAGCAGGGTGGAGCCAGCTTGGAGCTGTAAATCCACATTGCTTCTCAGATGAATAGCGCTCGTGAGAAATTGGCCCGCCGGTATAACCACCCGGCCACCGCCGGCCCGGGAGCAGGCATCAATCGCCTCCGCAATGGCCGCCGTGCAATCCTTGTTTCCACCGGGCGCGGCGCCAAAGTCGTTAATGGCAAAGTCCCTGGCTGGAAAAGTTGGGGGTATTATCCTTGCCAGGATTTCGGGAACCGATCGCCAGGGATCCAAGGAGCCGGTAGCCGCGCCGCTCGCCGTTGACACGCACCAAGCCGTAGATGCAACGGTCAAAATAAATAGTATGGTATTTTTCAAGCTCGACAGATTTTTCAGTCCGGGCGAAAGCAACTGGGCAAAATCAAAACGGGAGCCGCCGCTGGCTACTCCCGTTGAAAAAGACACATTCAATCAGAAATTGATCAGGCGCCGACGATAAACCACGGCCAACATGCCCACTCCGATCATCCCGTAAATGGCCGGTTCAGGAACCACACCAATCGAATCAGTAACAGTAACCTGGGTAATATTGACATTCACCGCGGCATTCTTTCCGTAGGTTCCGAAATCCAGCTCATCGAAACTATTATAAGCCCCGGAGGCATCCGTGAACGTCCAACTGTCAAGAGAAGTGTTTCCTTGCTCAATGATTGCCGAAATCGAATCGCTGCCCGCACCCTTCGTGATGGTGTACACCAACACATAGCTCGTATTGTTTGCCAGATTGGCATTGCCCGAGGCGGCAAATGCTCCCCACTGGGTGTAACTCCCCGAAGTCATGGTACTGTAATATGCGAGTTCGTTGTTGTCGCCCGCCCCGCCCTGACGGCTGTAAAATTTAGTTGAGGTGCCAGCAGTGGTGTTAAACCCCATGACCCCAAAATAGCCGGTATGCGCCGCCGTAGGCCCGCCTGTGGTATTCCCGGTGAGATTGGCAGTAGCGGGATTTCCTCCAGTGTTGTAAAATCCGACCAGTAAGCCGCCGGTATTCGCACTCAAATTCGGGGAGTTAAAATCAACTGTGAGCGTGATGGAATCCCCCGCCGATTCAAGCGTAATCGGAGAGGGTGTGAACTGGGCAAATGCTTCGTCCGTCTTTCCAGTGGCTCCAGAGGTCACATTTAACGCCAATCCCTGGCCTGAGGTGGGATTCAGGTCGAAACTTGCAGTCGTGCTGTTCACCATATTAAACCACTCGGAGCCAAGGGAAGAATCGGTCGCAAAATCGTCATTGAAAACCTGGGCACTGACCGGTTGGGAACGGATTCCCAAAAACAGGGTGGACAAAAGGAGGCAGGAGGAAGTGAGTTTTGTTTGTCTGGTGTACATAATCAGGGTGTGGTTACAACTTTTTTAGTATGGAGTTCGTCTTTTAAGCTAGCACTTAAGGACGATTTGTCTCCATCGTTTGGTTGCAAAACTATTTGAAATTTTGGCAGTGTTGGCCCACCACGGTTCTGGGGGACTTGACGGTGGTTTCCGATAAAAGCGCCAGAAATTCTGTTTTATCAGCTGGAATTAATTACCTGAATATTTTTCAGCTTCCAATCCGGTAATTTGTGCATTTTCGGCCAGGATACTGGGACCGCTTTGCACCGTCAGTTCTGAATCCTGAAACATGATGCCGGTGGCATTTTGGATTGTGAGCCCGGTTTCTGAGGAAATATCGACGTGATCAAAAACCACATTGGAAATGCAACTGGAGGGCAAACCCGAAATCAGGCCCGCCGCTTTCGGACACGTTGCGTTTAAATTGCTTACCCGGATATTGCGGTAAATTGGGATATTATGTCCTGACGTACCAACATTGTCCGGCGGCGATGTTCTGGCGTCCCGCGCGGAGTTGTTCATGTAGGAGCAGGTGAAAGTGATGGCGGCCTTCACATTCGTCATGCCGATATCACGGTAAAGGATGTTCTCCACGATGCCACCGCGTTTGACGTCTGATTTAATCCGCAAACCATTCTCAGTGTTCGCAAAGGTGCAGTTTTCAACCGTGACGTTTCGCACTCCGCCAGCCGTTTCGCTGCCAATGGACATCCCATGGCCATGCTGAAAAGTACAACCAGCCACGGTGATATCCTCGCTCGCGAATTCGCGACCTGGAATTTTTCTCCCAGCCTTAATGGCCACATCGTCATCACCGACATCCAAGGTGCAATTGACGATGAGCACATTCCGGCAGGTACTTGGGTCGATGGCATCCGTATTCGCGGCATGTTCCGGCGCCCGGATGGTAACGTCAACAATCAACACGTCTTCGCATTCCTCGGGCACCAAATGAAATTTGGGTGAATTCTGCAGCGTGACGTCATCCACCACTAGATGCTTGACGCGGCTTAATCCAATTAAATTTGGCCGGGGCAGCGTGTAACCAGATTGACGCTGCCGCGCAGCTTCCGCTGGCACCCACCAGCGGGCACCCGAGCCATCGATGGTACCACCGCCGCAAATCGTGATATCGGTCAAATCCCTGCCGCCAATAAAAGGGACAAACGGACCTTTTTTTGAACCGTTAAGAATCTCACTCCAATCAACATCAGGCGGCAAAAAATCTTTGGGTTCATCGGTGGCCTTGAGCGTCGCCCCAACTTCGATTTGCATGGCTGTCTCACTGTGCAGTTGCAAGGGTTGACTCAAATATGTTCCCGGAGGAAAAAGCACTGTGCCACCGCCAGCTTGGCCACAGGCGTCCAAGGTCTTTTGAATTGGAATTGTGTCCAGGTCGGCGCCACTTCCCTTCGCACCAAAGTCACGTACGTTAAAGATTTTCCCAGTGTAAGCATTCTCGTCTGCGCTTGCGTTCGCCGCGACCATTAAGGCGGCGGCGAAAGCCCACGCAACAACCGCGGCGATTACCCGAAGAATCATTGATGTAAGACAGTTACCAACAGGCCGCAGATTAAGCAACAGGATTTGTCCCTAATCATGGCACCATGCACTCGTCAGTAATCAAGATAGGTCGTTACCTTTTTGGAGGCGGCATGACCGTCAAAAAACAAGAAATTACGAGTGCTGCCATGAACAGGCAATTTGGCGGTGTAAATCTCTTTGGTGCCAATGCTGGCAGGAGCTTGAACCGCCTTGTCATCAAAATCACCGGCCGCCCAAATATCGCTTATCGGGCCCTTCGAGGCAATGGTCGAGATCTTCAAAGAGTATTGGATAGGTGATTGGGAACCAAATGGATAGCCAACGCTTGCCAAGTCGGACTGAGGAGCGTTGTCAATGCGAGTGACTGAATAGGCAAACGCATTGGCGTAATTATCCGAGGAGGGCGAATAGCTGCCGTTCTCAATATTTCCGGGTGCCGTGGACACATAGCCGGGGCAGACAAAAGCCAATACCACGTTAGTGGTGGCTGGGATTTGTGCCGGGGAAGGAAGGCCCATATATGTAGCCAGATAATAGGGAAGCCACTTTTTAAAGTTTTGGGTGGTGGCGACGCCGCTGTAGTCCGGAGACTGCAACTGATCCAATCCGGTGGGGGCGCCTTGCGCGATAATCGGACCGGGCGGGAGGATGTCATTGGCATCATCAGTGTACATATGCAACGCCAACCCCATCTGTTTAAAGTTGGAGAGACAGTTGATGGATTGAGCGCGCTTTTTGGCACTGGAAAGGGCTGGCAACAACATCGCAGCCAGAATGGCGATGATGGCGATAACCACCAGCAATTCGATCAACGTGAAGCCAGCCCGGATGGCATTACGCTGAAATATTTTATTTTTTGTCATCATTCGAGAATGGGTTGGTAACTGATTTAAACGGATTTTGGTCCGCAGGCGCACCTCAAGTGCGCCTGCTTTATTACATTATCAGGGATAGACCAAGCGATAAAATTCGTTTGGTTGCTCCGCAGTAATGGGAACGACCGCCAAGTTGGTGAGGGTCGAACCAGCGACGGTGCCCCAATCGCCGGGGTTCGCGCTGATTCCCCTGCTCAAATTATTGGTTTGGACCAATAACCGATAACCGAGATGGTCTGGCGGCCAGCACAATTGCAACGCCCCGGCGCTTTGGACATCGGTGAGGGTGGGTTCTGTCAGGTTGGGTTGTTGTGTGATCGTGACCAAATAATCCATGACGGTAAGGCCGTCCTGGGCGGTTACTTGCACATCGACCACGTTGAAAACACTCAAATTCGTGCTTAATACCAGTGGCGCACTGGTACTACCGGAAGTGATCGGATTAGTGACGCCATCGTAGACAATATTAATGGTGGCGTTGGGGTCAACGCTCGTGGGCGTGATGGCAGGCGCACCACCGTAGACCTCTGAAGCCAAATAACTTAACTGATTGGAAGCAAATGCCGGCGTCAAGGCACCGCTGCTCGAGACCGTCAAAGCGGAAAGATAGGCATTCGTGCTGGGAACGAACACATAATTTAAGATCGTTTCAATTTTGAACGAGGTGATGGTGAAATTCGTCGCAGTCGTGCTTGCCAGGGCTGGACGCAGGATAAACTCATCAAAATTGGTATAGCAGAAATTGGTATCGGTAACCGTCTGCGTGATGTTGCTTCCGTTGGCAAAGGTTGAACCGAGAAAAGTGGTGGTGATCGTGACGTTGGTTGGATTGTTTTCGGTCACGGAAAAAACCAGGGTGTAGCTGGTATTGTCCACAAAGCCAGGATCGTTGGTGGTTCCGCCACCATTGCTGCCGAGCTGCTGTAATTCAGAAGTGCTCGAAAGCTGTGCCTTGTTGTCAACGGAATTGGTATCGGCAAAAGTCTGCAAAGGCGCTTCCCCGAAGGTGGTGCCAAAATTCATGTTTTGCCCATAACCCGTTAGGTTGTTGTTTTCGCCGTTGCCTCCCCCGGTGACATTCGCGTTGTCTCCGGCGTACAATAAGCCCAATCGAAGGGAACGGCTGCTATTCTGCACAGCGGTGCCAAACACAAGAAATTTCACAGTCGCACGAATCGTTTCATTCGGAACCAGTTCAATTGGCGATCCAATATACGCCTCCACGCTATAAGGCGATGGAGCATTTGTGTTCACCGGGGTGGGGGCAAAATAAGTGAAGAAAGTCTGACTGCCGCTGCCGTAACCGACAAAGCTGACCAGATTGGTGGCTGTACCGTCTGCTGTCGGCACACCTTGAACCGCTGCCTTGGTGCCTGTGAACCAGGCGGAACTGGTTGGCAAATTCTGCTCGTTACCATTGCAAAGGTTGTTTGAACCACCGGCGGGCCAGTTCGTCTGCCATTCGATCAAGTTGGTCTGTGAGCGGCCCACAGTGACCAAGGCCAGGAAGATCGAAATAATTATCGTTAGGCGCGTTAACATATTGGTTAAGTTAGTTGTTGGAGTCATCTCGACAATAGCTGAAAACAGCCGTTTGCCTACTCCCGAGATTTGCAAAGTTGTTTGAAAAAAGCGCATTTTACGGTCAGCGGACTTGTCATTCGCGAGCTCTCGGCCTATGTTCGGCCAGCCATGGTGAAGCGACAAAAGCGCGTCCTGCTGGCGCTCGGGTGGTATGATTACCACTTGCACCAGGGGATTGAAAGATTTGCCCGCGAAAACGGGTGGCACCTCTACGCCAACCTCGCCCGCGAGAAGGTGATTCCATGGGGATGGGAAGGCGACGGGGTACTGGCCTGGCTGGGTGCCGGCGATGACCTTGCCGAGTTTGTACTCTCCATCAAAAAGCCAACGGTGGATTTCAGCCTGCGACGGACCCAGTTAAAATTTCCCCGCGTCCTTGAGGACCACGCCCACGCCGCACAGCTGGTGGCCGAGCATTTCCTCTCCCGCGGTTTCGTAAATTTTGCTTTTTACAGCGACACCGACAATTGGTCCTACGAGGAGCGTGGCGAAGGATTCCTGCATGCCCTCAAAGCCGCCGACCGGGCCGTTAACTGGCTTCGCTGGCACAAGTCAGGTGTGGCCACCACCGGCCGAAATGAATGGACGAGAAAACGAAAATGGCTGGCCGCCGAAATGAGACGTGCGCCGAAGCCGCTGGCCGTTTTCGCCGCCAATGACCAACAGGCACTCGACGTGCTCGAATCCTGCGAAAGCGTGGGTATCCAGGTGCCGGAACAGGTGGCGATCATTGGCGCGGAAAATTATCTGCCGGCACCCGAGGCCATGCACACACCCATTTCCAGTGTGGATACCAACCTCGAAATGCTCGGCTACCGCGGCGCCCGACTGTTGAATGATTTAATGAACGGCGAGCCAGCCCCCGAGCAACCCGTCCGGGTGCCAGCCGCAGGCATCGTTGCCCGAAAAAGCAGCGACATTCTGACAATTACCCATCGCGGTGTGGCGCGCAGCCTCCGGCACATATGGGAGCACAGCCACGAACCGATTTGCGTCAAGGATCTGGTAAGCGTGGCTGGGATGTCCCGACGCGGACTGCACATGGCTTTCTGGGAACACCTTGGTCGCACCCCGGGACAGGAGCTGCAACGCGTGCGCATCGACCGCGCCAAGCAACTGCTCGGCGGTTCGGACAATAAAATTGAAACGATCGCGAGCCAGTGCGGCTACCAAAGCGCCAATAGTTTTTGCATTGCGTTCAAACGCGTGACCGGTATGTCCGCCAAACAGTTCCGGGAACAAACCCCGGCGTTTGGACTGGGCCATGCGGTCAGGCACTGAGCGCCCGCATCAAAACGGCCCAAAGGGGGGAAACGATCGCCAGTCTCAAGCCGGAACGACTTCGCGCTGACGGTGGCGCACCGTCCCAGCCCCTTTGCCAGGCCCCAACAACAATGGCTTCATGTGGCGTTCGAAAAGATTTTCCGTCACATTTTTGGCGACCACAGCCTCATGCTTTTTCAGGGCGCTTAAATAACGCTCGCCGAGTTTCGCCGCCACCTTGAAGCTGACGTGGAGCAGCTGACGGAAACTGGGGTTGTAGGCGGGATTGTTCTGATCGTGCCGCAGGGCCGAAACAAACTGTTGTGAAGTCCAGGCATTCACCACTTCAGCGGCGGGCAGCTGCGCCTTGTCTATGTCGATGACACTGGCATACGGCGCACAGAATTCATCCACATGCCCGACCGCATAGGAGTAAATCTCCCGGGCAATTTCCAAGCCATCGCCGCCCGCTTCCGCCAGTCCGATCAATTCCTCCAGCCAGGTGGTGCCCGCCGTCTTGATATGCACGCCGGCATCAAATTTTTTCAAGGCGCGCCGAATCGGTTCATAGATGCTAAACTTGTCGCTGCCGGAATGGATGCTCAACTTTAGCGTGCTGGGCAAGCGGTATTGTTCGATGGCGAAGGCGATGACAGCCAGGTCCTCGTTGAATTCCTTTTCAAACTGCTTCACATCGCCGGCGTAATCCACGCCCTTGTTGAAACGGCCCGAGAATTTCGGGGCGATTGTCTGGAGGGGAATCTTCTCGTCCGCCAGCGCCGCAAGAATGATCAGTAGTTCCAACGGCCGTTGCGGCTGGTCTGTTTCGTCCATCGAAACCTCGGTGATAAACTTCCCCGCACCTTTTGCCCGGGCGATGTGGCGATAGATTTTTCCCGCTTCCTGGACAGCCAGTAGAAATTGCCTGGCGACCCGTTCAACTTCAACGCGCGTGGTTTCAAACGGGGCCGGAATACTCGGAATCAGAACCCGGCCGGAAAGTTCAGGATGTCGGTCAAGAAAATCTTTGATGCAGGCGTCGTCGGCTGGTTGACCAATGCTGTCGGCAACGTCAATCGTAAAAAAATCAGAGTTGGGAATGAATCGATCGACCGTTTGAAGTCGAATATGGTCGGCATCGACATGATAAGGTTTGTTCCAACCCAGCGCCAGCACCGCTGCGTCGGCTTCAGCCCGCGTATCGGCCGGGTCGCTGCCCACAAAAGTATGTTCGCGATTCGATTTATTCCAGACGGGAATGAATTCCGCCCCGAGCTCCGTGGCCAGCAGGCAGGCTTGCAACTGCGCCCTGCCCTGCATGCCAAAGCGATCACCCATGCCAAAGGAGAATTTACCGAGGGGTAGAACATTGCTCATACGGCCTTCAGTTAATACAACACCATCCACCAAGTTGCACGCTCACAAAAACGCATTCTTTTGCAATGTTATTTGAAATTTAGGCATGCCACTTTTACCCCAATCCCCTGCCCAAGCACGGCAATCCGCAATTGTCCAAAGGTATAAACTGGATAAAATGACGCTTAATAATATTAATGCCAAATCAGGTCCCAATTATAGATAAGCAATTCCAAGCTAACCGGGCCGGGCTAGATTGCTGCTGCCAGCCTCGCATTTTCAGCGAGGCGTGCCTGAGCATTTCAACGCCCGAGCGCAGGTAAGGTTTTCCAATCCAAATCCACAATGACAGGAGCCCAGGAAACATGCTGAATGACACGCTGCAGGCTGGGAATTGAATCAGGCGTCCGCATCGCCGAGAGATCGCGCACCCGGACGCTAACGAGGTCGGGGTGCTGGCGCAACTGGTTAAGGATTTCTATGAATCCACGGTAATAATCAAATTGAGTGAGAACCAATTTGGTGGGGCGCAACGAGGTGATTCCCTGATAATCAGCATCGGGCGCGGTGAGCGCGCGGTCGTAATACCAATCTGAATGGATGGGACGCCGGACGCCAAACTCGGAGGCGCTGTAAAGAAACGCGGAAGAAATCATCACGGGTGAGTCGGAGGTCGTGAACGGCGCGAGCTCGGTCCGCAACTCTTCGCGGGTATGCCCATAACTGTTTTTCCAGGCGCAAGCCACTCCCCAAGTGGTCATCCCAACTGCCCGGATTGAAACCACAATGAGGCAGACCGCCAGTAAAACACGCAGCGAAGTTCCCCCCTGAGGCCAAAGCCGCGCAACCAGGGCCAACAGGCCGGCGGCCAGGATAATCTGCAGGTAATGCGTATATCCCACGTAATTGGGAGATATCACGGTCATTGAGAGAATCAAAGTCGTCACTCCCATCACACCTGCTCCCACCAACAAATACAACCAGGTTTCCGGTGGCAATTCCTTGCGGCGCGCATAGATCCAAGGAAAAACTGCCAACGCCAGCAGAAAGACCGGAGCCGCGCGTACCAGCTTGATCAAATCCAGAATATTGGGGATACGAAATCCTTCCGCAGCCGGGGTTTTGTGGCTGTTTTCCAGAAATCCCTGCCACCAAAGCGGGTGAAATTCGATAACCCAGAGCACAATGACGAAAAACAGCACCGCCGCGGCGAAAAAGGGAATGAACAGAAATATCCGCCGCCAGTGCAGCCAGGAAGCCGCACAGGCAATGAATCCGGTTCCGAAATACACTGCGCCGACAATTATTGAGGTGTAAAGGGTTAATAATAAAAGAAGGCAAAGCCCGAGCATGACAGGCAGATTTTTGCCGGGCGTGGAGATTTGGCGCCCAACGAGCCATAGTGAACCCAGGCCCAAAATATGCGCCAGGTCCTCCGGACGGTCGTTGAAAGTAAGGATCAACAAAAAGGCCACCGCCAAGCCATATTGAACGCCTTTAGGAAAGAATCCTCGAACGATCAACACCACCATCAGTGCGCCCATGAAAAACATGACCAAGTGCATGGCCATGATGGAAAGAGTGCCTGCCCCAAACAACAGCATCCACAGCAGCAGTGCGACTTGATAAAGCGGTGGGTAAAGGCTGAAAACCTTGCCGCTGGAAATGGGGAAGGCTTGCGACAAGCAATGGTTAACGTACTGGCCATGCTTGATCCAATTAGCCACTCCGCCGTCAAAAAGAAATGCATCGTTGGAAGGAATTGGCTGGGCCGTGAAAAGAAACAAGCCCAGCCTCCAAAGCAGCACCAAACCAAGGACAAAGAACGGGTCACGCCAGTTGAGTTTCACTGGTGAAATCGTAGTTGAAGTCTTGTCAACGACCAACAAAATCCGCCAGCATGACGCGTGGCTGACACCTCGAACACTCCGCTTGCCGTCGATTTGGACGGCACGCTCATTCGCACCGATATGATGTTCGAATCGCTCGCCCGATGGTTGCGCCGTAATCCGCTCGCCATTTTCCAGATCTTGTGGTGGTGGATGCGAGGGCGGGCCAGACTCAAGCAACAACTCGCCTTGCGCGTGCAGATCGATCCGGCCGATCTGCCTTACAACGAAGACTTTCTGGCCTGGCTGCGGCGGGAGAAAATGGCCGGGCGTATGCTCGTCCTGGCGACCGCCTCGGATTTAAAGATGGCCCTGCCGATTGCGCGGTACGTCGGCATCTTCGACGAAACCCTTGCCAGCGAGGGCAAAATCAATTTGCGGAGCGAGAACAAACTGCGGGCCCTGACACAAAAGTTTGGCGAACGCGGCTTCGACTACGCAGGCAATTCGTCAGCTGATTACGCTGTCTGGCGCGGATCGCGCGAAGCGGTGGTCGTCAACGCCTCGCCGGCAGTCCGGCGCGCCGCCGCAGCTTGCACGAAATTGGGTCCAGTGTTTTGTGACCACTATGTGCCGCTGGCCATCGCCCGCAATTTCGCCAGCGAGCTTTTCTTGAAGAGCGGCTATTTGGTGGCGATCTTCGCCGGTTTAATGCTGGCAAGCGCTTTTCCCAAGCTGAGTTGTGCGGGTTTCGCTTGGGTTGCGCCGGCGCTGCTGCTCTTTGCTGCGCGGGGCAAATCAGGCGGGGATGCGTTTCGCGCCGGTTGCGTTGGGGGCATGGCGTTCTGGCTGGCGTCGCTTTATTGGTTAATGTTGATCCCATACACATTTTTTCCAATTCTTGGGTGGCTCGCGCTAGCTGGCTACCTGGCTTTGTTTACCGGAGCTTGGACCTGGCTGATAGCTCGCTTCAAATTTGAAAACTCCGGCTGGTCCAGCCGCGTCGTCTGGGCCCTGGGCGGCGCGGCGGCCTGGGTTGCGTTGGAAATGCTGAGAGCGCGACTGCTGGGAGGATTTCCCTGGAGTTTCCTTGGTGTCTCCCAATACCGGCTGGTTCCGTTAATCCAAATTTCGTCGGTCACCGGCGTTTACGGTGTCTCTTTTTTGGTGGCTTGGTTTTCCCTTTGCGTTTACTGCGCCGGGGAGATGATTTATCGCAATCCAACCCGGCGTCACGTCTGGCAGGCGGAGATAGCGCTTCCCATGCTGGTTATCGTGTTTTGTTTTGTGGGGGGATTTTTTACGATGAGCCATGAGGCGACGACAGATGACTTCTTGCGGGTCACTATGATCCAACCGAAGATTCCGCAAACCGTCATCTGGAATCCCGACCTGGACGAATCGGGGTTTAAAAAATTTCTCGCCCAAAATGAAATGGCGCTCACGAACGGCACCGATCTCCTGATCTGGCCGGAGTCTGCCGTGCCGGAAATGAGCGTGGAGAACTGCGATGCGATCAGCGCCCTGGCGCGTCGCCATCATGTGTGGCTGATCATTAACGGGGAGGACATGACCACCACCAAGACCGCGACCAACTTCTACAACTCAGCGTTTCTCATCAATCCCAAGGGCCTGCTTGCCGCGACCTATCACAAGCAAAAGCTGGTGATTTTCGGCGAATATGTTCCGTTGGTGAACTGGCTCCCTTTCTTGCAATGGTTCACCCCGATTGTCGGTGGTTGGACACCGGGAGACCGCCCGGTCACGTTTCCAATAACCGGCCTCAATGAAGACGCTGAGGCGCCGACGAATGTCATTTACCTCGCTGCCGGTGGAAAGTTTCCAGGATCAACCCGCCATCAGGTCAAGGCTTCCACGTTGATTTGCTTTGAGGACACCTTCCCCGGTGTCGCCCGCGCGGCCGCCCAGGACGACCTGGATTTCTTTGTCAATCTCACCAATGACGGCTGGTTTGGAGACAGCTCCGAGCAATGGCAGCACATGGCCAATTCCGTCTTCCGTGCCGTGGAAAACGGCCTTCCCTTGCTCCGCTGCGCCAACAACGGGGTAACCTGCCTGATCAACGGGCGCGGCGGCATCGAACAATTATTTCGCGATGCCAATGGAAGTGCATATGGCCAGGGTGCGCTGACGGTAAAAATACCCCTGCTGGCAGCCGATCAAAAAACCAAAGCCACCTTTTACAATCAGCATGGCGATTATTTTGGTTGGGGCTGTGTCGCCGCCACCCTTGGCATGGTCTACCGTAGAATCCGGAATTGAAAAACCGCCTTGTGCAATAGCACAAGCGAGCGATCACTTGAGCAACGCCTCAGCATGTCTTCGGGCTGCCTCGCTTTGTCCGCCCAGCATTCGGGCGACTTCCGTCACCCGGGATTTTTTATCAAGCAACCTGATTTCCGAAACCGTACGACCGTGCTTTGCCTGTTTCGACACCACGTAATGAGCCTCAGCGGACGCGGCCACCTGGGGCAGATGAGTAATGCAGAGCACCTGGCGCCGGGCCGCGATTTGTTTCATTTTTTCACCCACTGCATTGGCGGTTTCGCCGCCAACATTGGCATCCACCTCGTCAAAAACCAAAACAGGAATCTCGTCCTGTGCCGCCAACACCGTTTTCAAGGCGAGCATCACACGAGCCATCTCACCGCTGGAAGCGATGGCGCGCAATGGTCGGGCCGCTTCCCCGGGATTGGGAGCGAATTGAAATTCAATCGTATCCAAGCCGGAGGAATTGAACGCCGGCAACTTGAAGTTGGTGGCGCCGGCGGTTGCGGGTTCGTTGCCAGCTTCCGTCTTTTGATCAATATCAAAGCGGCTCTGCTTAAATCCTAAATCCTCCAACTGCCGGCTCACTGATTTCGACAGTTGCGGAATGACCTTTTTGCGCGCGGCGGACAGGCTCCTGCCAGCTCGTAGAATTTCCGCGTCCAGGGCCTGCAATTCCGCATTCAGACGGACTAATTCCGCATCGCGACTTTCCAGCGAAGCCAGTTTTTTGGCGGCCTCTTCGCCGGCGGCCATGACCTCAGCGAGCGAGCCGCCATATTTGCGCTTCAACGAATTGAGCAGGTTTAGACGCTCCTCGAGTTCCGCCAACCGCGCTGGATCGATGTCCACCTTGTCGGCATAACGAGTTAGTTCGGATTGGAGTTCGCGCAACGTGGCGTTGGCCTGCGCATGCAATTCCCCCAGGTTCGCCGACCCGCTGTCCACGCGGTGGAGCTCCGCGAGCAGCCGGCCGATTGTTCCGGATTGGATAAGCAAAGCTTCATCGCTTTCACTCAATGCATCCAGCGCGGCCTGACTCAGTTGCAACAAGCGCGCCGCGTTGCTGGCCCGCTGAAATTCCATTTCCACAGATCCATCCTCACCGGGCTGCAACCGCGCCGCGGAAATCTCCTGAACTTGAAAGCGCAGAAGATCGAGCTGCTGGGCATAAGTTTTTTCGTCCACAATCAAGGCGGACTTTTCCCCCTCCATGGCACGGCGGCGCTCCACCAGAGCGGCAAAGCCGGACCGGGCCTTTTCCAAGCCGCCGTAGGCATCCAAAATCGACAACTGCTTCGCGGGATGGAGCAAGGATTGATGATCGTGGGGCCCGTGCATGTCCAGCAACCACTCGCCGATGGCCGCCAGCACATTCAGCGTCGTGGGTGAGCCGTTGATAAACTGGCGATTCGTGCCGGCGTGGGTAAACGTGCGCTTGAGGAAAAGTTGATCAGCTTCGCAGGGTTCCAGTCCATTCTCCTCCAGGAAATGCTGGATTCGAGTGCGCAGTTTCGGTTCGGCGATCTCAAAAATCGCCTCAACCGTGCAACTGTCTTCACCCTCTCGGATCAGGGTGCGGTCGGCGCGCTCGCCAAGCATCAGACTTAGCGCGCCAATAATTATAGACTTTCCAGCGCCGGTCTCACCGGTAATGGCATTACACCCCCGCTGGAGTTCCAGCGTCAGGTCGCTGACCAGGGCGAGGTTTTTGATGCGCAACGTGACCAACATGGCCGAACTTTTTCAACTCAATTCAAATTAACTCACAGCGGGTCCGGGAGGCCTGCCGACGAAACAGTGCCGTCCAAATCCGGTTCAATCGTGGCGGAATTGAAACGGTTGACCGCCGCCAACGAAAGCAAAATTTTAATTCCATGTCTGAACCGGTCCCAAATGGGCCATTGACGGGACCCACTTTCAGAATAAACTCCTTGTTCCCCAATACCGGGGATAATTCCTTACCCGGCGGGTGCCGGGGTTCGGAACCATTTTTCCATGTTAATCATTCGAGATCTTAAGATGACATTTGGCGGGCGGACGCTCTTCGAGAACGCTTCGCTGCAGGTGAACTACGGCGAGCGCGTGGCGCTGGTCGGCCCGAACGGCGCCGGCAAAACCACGCTCTTTTCCATCATTCTAAAACAGCGCGAACCCGATGCCGGCACGGTTGAGCGTGATGAATGGACGATGGTCGGTCATCTGCCCCAGGAAGCGGAAACGCTCGGTGATGAGACAGTCCTGGACGTGGCCACCGGCAAGGTCGAGGAACTGCCCCAGCTGGAAAAGCATCTCCATGAGTTGGAAAAGGCGGGCGACGTTTCCAGCCCGGATTATTTGGAGACGCATGCAAAATATGACCGCCTGAATGATCCCGAGGTGGAAACCAAGGCAAAAAAAATGCTCCGCGGCTTGGGCTTCAAGGAGGCGGATTTCCCGCGCCCCGCGCGAGAAATGTCGGGCGGATGGGTCATGCGCGCGCGCCTGGCACGGTTGTTGGTGATGGAACCGGATTTATTGCTGCTGGACGAGCCGACCAACCATCTGGATCTGCTTTCACTGCTCTGGTTGCAGAATTACCTCAAGAATTATTCCGGCGCAGTGCTGTTGATCTCCCATGACCGGGCGTTCATGGACGAAATCATAACCCAGGTGCACGAAATTTCCGAACGCAAGCTCATCGCTTACACGGGAAACTACACCGAATTTCTCAAACAACGCGAGGAACGCTACGAACAACAAGCGGCCGCGTACAAAAACCAGCAAAAAGAAATCGCCGATTTGCAGGCGTTTGCCGACCGGTTTCGCTCCATCCCTTCCAAGGCATCCCAGGCCCAGAGCAAACTCAAACAAATTGAGCGCCTTGAACTGATTGAAAAGCCCACCCCGCCCAAAAAGCCGTTTCGCTTCCATATCCCGCCGCCGCCTCGCGGCGGCCAGCGCGCCATCTCACTCGAAGGCATCCACATGGCGTATGGCGCCACCAAAGTATATTCCGGCCTCGACTTGACGGTGGAGCGCGGCGAACGCACGGTGCTGGTGGGACCGAATGGCGCGGGCAAATCCACACTCTTGAAAATCCTGGCCGGTGTCGTTGAGTTTCAGCAGGGCAAACGCGATCTGGGGCACAATGCCAAGATCGGTTATTTCAGCCAGCACCGCAGTGCCACGCTTGACCCGGAAAAATCGGTGATCGACGAAGTACTCGCCTGTGCTCCGCTGTTGCGTGAGGACGATGTGCGCGGAGTGCTCGGCTCATTCCTTTTTCGGAAGGACGATATCTACAAAAAAACCGCCGTCTTGAGCGGTGGCGAAAAGAGCCGGCTTAACCTGATCAAATTCCTGGTCGATCCGCCGAACCTGTTGCTCATGGATGAACCCACGACTCACTTGGACATTCATACGGTGGAATCGCTCACCCTCGCCCTGGAAAAATACGAAGGCACGCTCGTTTTCATCTCCCACGACGTCCACTTCATTCGGCATCTGGCGACCAAAGTGCTGCATGTGCGAGCGGGACAGGTCACTCCTTACGTCGGGGGTTATGATTATTTCCTGGAAAAGACCCATGCTTTGGACGATGAACGCGCTGCTCTGACCGCCGATTAAGCCTCCGCGCAGTTTTGATTTCAGCGTCAAAACGTTACTGGAGGGAATAAAATAATAGCAAGGCACTTAAATAAAGACATTTGCAATACGTTAACGGGTCGGATTATTCATCTGAAATGAGATTTCAGCTCCTAAACCGGCCCAGCCAGAGAAACCTTATTATTTTTGCAAGTTATTAATTATAAACACAATGTATTATTTTTTGAGCAGGCGATATTCGTTCGCTTGTTAATTTTGGGTTAAGAAATCGGAAAAAAAAACCAGTGAACGATAAATATTTTTATAATATTTTTAACCGAAATTTAACAACCGCCACAAAAACAGACCCGTTTAATATAATATAAATATCTTATTTATAAACCATTACACATCTTTTTTACCGGCGTTAAAAAAAGTGCAAAAACGATGAATTTTTTTTGAACAAAATAAAAACTGCAAGGTCAGATATCTGTTGAGTGGTTAGTATTGATTAGGGGTTTGGGTTAGGGGCCTGACTGTTTTTAGGGTTTCAGTCAGGCCCCTTTTTTATGTCCAGAATTTGCCGAGCCACGCCTCTTGCCTCACCCCCTCGAATTCCCTTCTTGCGTCGCGTCTTTTTGAGCTTAAAATTGCCCGCTCAAATATGAATTATAAAATTTCTCACCGAGCGGCATCCCTGGCACCATCGCTGACCTTGGCCATTGATTCCAAAGCCAAGGCCATGAAAGCCGCAGGAGAGGATGTCGTGGGTTTCGGCGCCGGGGAACCGGATTTTGACACACCTCAACATATCAAAGATGCTGCCGCCAAGGCACTTGCCGCTGGATTCACGAAGTACACCCCCAGCAGCGGCATTCCGGAGTTGCGCGAAGCCATCGCTGATAAATTCAAGCGCGAGAACGGTTTAACCTATAAACCCTCCCAGGTGATTGTTAGCTGCGGCGGCAAACACTCCTGCTACAATGTCATTTTAGCCACCTGCGAAGCCGGCGACGAAGTCATCATCCCCGCGCCTTATTGGCTGAGCTATCCGGAAATGGTTAAACTCGCGGGTGCCAAGCCGGTAATCATCCAGACGTCCGATAAAACGGAATTCAAAGTCACGCCGGAGCAATTGCGCGCGGCGATCACGCCCAATACGCGGTTGTTTGTTCTGAATTCGCCCAGCAACCCGACCGGCAGCGTTTACACGCCGGAAGAAGTCAAAGCGCTGGGTGACATCTGCGTGGAGAAAAACGTCCTCATCATGAGCGACGAGATTTACGAGCACCTGCTCTACGACAATGCGAAAGTCAAAAGTGTCGCCAGTTTTTCACCCGCGCACCAGGAACACACTATCATTGTCCATGGATTTGCGAAGGCATGGAGCATGACCGGCTGGCGGTTGGGTTTTCTGGCCGCGCCAGAACCCATCGCCAAAGCGATTGACGCGGTGCAATCACACAGCACCAGCAATCCGACCTCCTTTGCCCAAAAAGGCGGTGTCGCCGCCCTTACGGGGCCGCAGGATCACTTGAAAACGTGGCTGGTGGAATTCGACAAGCGCCGCCGCTATGCGCATGCCAAGCTGAGTTCCATGCCTGGGATCACCTGCGTGAATGCGCGAGGGGCTTTCTATTTGTTCCCCAACATTTCTCGCACCGGGCTGAAGTCCTCCGAATTCTGCGCCAAATTGCTCGAGCAGGAAAAAGTGGCTGCTGTTCCCGGCATCGCATTCGGCGCAGACGATTACATCCGTCTCAGCTACGCCACCGGCTTGACTAACATCGAAAAAGGCCTGGATCGCATGGACAAATTCTGCCGCAGCCTGGCGAAGTAAGATTTAAAATCGCTTAATCGATCAGCAAAGCCGCGAGTTAAACTCGCGGCTTTTTTATTTCGAGACTCGCTGCATTTGAATCGTTCCGGCATCCAGTTGGCCGGTAGGCGGGTCAGCGGGCACAGTGACCGAAATTTCGGGGGCGCTCATTCCCTCGAACGGTTTGCCCGCCGGTGCAGGCAAAATGGCGAAGGCGGACAGGGCATATGTTCCTGGCGGAATGTCATCGACCGCGTAAGAACCATCGGCATTGGCCGCCAGTGGAAAGCGAAGGGCGGTACGGTTAAACGCTTTTAATTGCGGCGATTGATAATACTGCTGGATTAAGTCCGGATGTCCGACAATTTGGGGAGGAAGTGGCGGTGGCGGTGTGTGGAGGGTCACCATCATCTGCTGCATATTTGCGGGCGGGCTGCCATCGGGCCATTGAATCGTTGCCGTTACGGTATAACCACGGTTGCCAAACGTGACCTGGGTCGTTTGGCCCGGCAGAACATCCACCTCCGTTTTATCTCCATGCATCCATGAAACACCACCGAGACTTGCCTCTGCGCGAATCAACCGGACCAGATAATGTTTCCCCGGCGGCACCGTGGGAATAACGAATTTGCCCTGATCATCCGACGTCACTTGAAAGGCCATAAAGTCAGCACTGACTGATTCAGTTTTGTCATCAAACAAGTCGAACAGGTATTCGCGCCCGGCAACTGGCTGCCCTCTGGACAAACAGGTGCCTTCAATTCGCCCCCAAGCCTGCAGGGTTATGATTGGGTTGGTTTGCAAATCGACCGGCGTGGTTTCGGCGTAACCGTCGGGACTGGCCACCAGTATTTGGGTCACGGCCCCATCAGACGTCAGGTTAAAATGTCCTGAACTGTCAGTTTGCAATAAATTTACGGACGATTGGTCTTTGGAAAAACTGCCAGGTAGCAACCTCAATTGTGCACCGGGGCTGACGAGACCCACGTCAGCGTTTGCCTCCGGTAGTCCATCGGGAGTAATTACTGAGACTGAAAGGGTAACCGCGCGATGCAACGCCACATCGAGCTGAACACTCCCCTCATCCGGACCAATAACCCGGGAAACCAGCGACTGGTACCCGTCTGCCTCGAACTTCAAGATATAACCCGGATTGGCGATTCCGCTGATGGCAGCTTCTTCCAGGGTATTGCTGAACTGGCCATTGGAAAACTCAGGCCAGAATCGGGCTATGGAAGACCAGTGCCCATTAGTTGGGCCTGAGATATAATCTATCTGCGGCCAGCCGATCCCCATGCGAAAATGCGGTATGACCTCGCCGGAATCCGCATCACGAACCGTCCCGGAAATCACGAGCGCGGGATGCAGCGTGACGGCATGCTCGGCGCCGTCAGCTTGAAAATAAAAATCTTCCGACCGTAAGAAACCAGGCGCGGAAAATTGAAATTTTAATTCACCAGCGGGTGCGTTGGTCCAGACAATGTGACCCGTAAGATCGCTTTTCCCGTTAAAATCAACCTGAGCCCTTTTTTCACCATAATGGGGTGAATTAATTGCCCCTTGATTAAGACAATCCAACCAGGCACTGGCGTTAGGAATGGGCAAACCCTCTGAATTTTGCACCAGAACATCCAACGTGCCACCTCGGGTGAGCACTATCTGATAAGGGTTTGTACTGTTAGTGGTGTTTATTTCGATGGTGGTGTTCGCCAGGCCGGGAGCCGAGCCGGTCAGTAAACTATCGCCGGGTTTGCAGCCCACGATGGTGAAATTTCCCTGGTTGTCGGCAACGCTTTCGCGCTTGTCGGAAGAGCCGATACTAGCAACGAACACATTTGCTCCGGGCACCGGATTACCGAATGCATCCACCACGGAACCGGTAATGGTCACGGCGGTTCCCAGCTTGAAAAAATAGGTTCCGGCGCGCAATGCCTTCTCGGCCGAAGGATCGCGTCCCACGAAAATCAATGGGGAATCTACATGGCCGGAATCCTTGGCGCTGCCATAGAGGCGCCGGATCATGTCCTTGGCGATGCGATTGATTTGCCAGTGACCGTCCGTGTCGGTGGTCGTTTGAATCCACCCGAATTGATGGCTTTCCGGCAAAGCATCCACGAGCAGAGCGTCTTCATGATTCCAGCCGACTTGCGCCCCGGCAATGGGCACACCATTCGCATCCACCACTTGGCCACCGATGAGTACGGCTGGGGCCAGATGCAGATTGTATGAGGGTGGAATAAAATCTCCATGACCAGGTTGCCATTCTAATCGGGTATCGGCATAGCCATCCAATCGCGTGGTGAGTTCCAGATCCGTGACATTTGAAGGATACGTGACCTCGCACCAGCCGTTTTTGTCAGAAAAGAACTGGCTGCTCTCAAACCCGCTTTTGGACCAGCACCGATCATCGATTGTGACACCCCCAACCGGCTTGCCGGTTTTTGGATCGTCCAAATGAATAGCAAGACGGGGCTCCATTAGCTTGATGGTGTCAGCTGTCTGACCGGCTTGGGTGTTCGCATTTTGAATCGTGGCTCCGACGGCCGCAGCGACCGCATTTGGACCTGGGTCGGGCGGCAAATGGAGTTGATGATGGTTCCCCCGCTCTGCCAACAAATGAATTGCAAACGGCAATACCACCAAGGCGGTCACCGCTGCCGCAATCAGAAGCTTGGCCAGCTTGTTACCCAACAGACTCACGGTTCCTCCTCCGGCAGCGGCGGCGGAGCCGGTAAGCACGGCCTGGGAAATGCGGATGGCCAAACCAGCCGGGGCGACCGACATGGCATATCCCGACAACGTGGTGGTGATGGCGGCGGCGGTGGAGGTGATTTTCCGCCGGGCCAGGCCGAGGCGCAGTTTATCCAGGGCCCGTTCCACCCGCATACGCGCGGTGTTTTCCTGAACCCCCAGGCGCAAGCCGATTTCCGCCAGCGGGCAACCTTGAAAAAATCTCAATAAAATCGCCTCGCGATCTTCCTCATCCAATTCGCTCAAGGTGTCATCAATAATCGGGCGCAGCTGTTCCCAATCCGGCGCGGGACCTTCGGACTTTAAAAGTTCGTTCATGGCAAAGGATTCCTGTTCCCGAAGGGATCGGCGTTGTTCCGTGCGGCGAAGGTCGGACGCCGCATAGCGTACGCTGGTATGCAGCCAGCCGGCGATGGAGGTATGATTGGTCAGGCGCGACGCTTTTTTGGCCAGGCTGGCAAAAACATTTTGGGTGATATCTTCCGCAAGATGGGAAGCGCCGTTGACCTGCCGCAAGGCAGTTGAATAGACCAGGCCGACATGTCGGGCGACCAATTCGGTGAATGCCCCTTCCGAACCTTCGTCGACATAAGTCCTTAGCAATTCTGAGTCGTTTTGCGTCATCTTACCCATTAAACAGCCGCCAGGCCGAAAAACGCACAAAAAACAACTAATTTTTGCAGTGAATAACCTGTGAATAAAAATGTGAATAGAAGTTCACATTTCCGTCACATTCCCGTAACACGCGTAGAATACAGTTATGGTGCGACTATGAAAAAAATCCTCATACTGACGGCCGGGTTTGACGATGGACATCACGTGGCCGCCCGCAATTTGCGGGACGCCATTGAGTTGCTGGACGAAAATGCGCGCGCGGAGATTTTTGATCTTTTCGCGGACGGTCGTGGTGCATTTTCGGTTTTGTTTCACAAAACCTGCCTCAGCCTGGCGCAATATGCGCCGATTTTATGGAATGGTCTGCGTTCAATGCCGGATGAAACCGCCGCCATGGAACGGCAATTCGGCGGATTTGCCCGGATGCACGACCCGCTGGAAAAAATCCTTTTGGAGACCCAGCCGGATTGCGTGGTCTCGACCAGTCCAGCTTACGGCCACTTGATTGAGAAGATTTATCGCAGCCACCGCGAACGTCCCTTTCGTTTTATCACGGTTATTACCGAAGCCTTGGAAGCCAGCCCGGCCTGGTTTCGCGCTCCGAGCGATCTCTTCTGCGCCGCGAATGAGTCCGTCGCCGATTCTCTCCGGGTTGGCGGGGTGCCGGCAGACAAGATCAAGGTCCTGGGGTTCCCGGTCAGCCCGGAATTTGCCCAATCGAAGGGAGACCTGCCCACACCCAGCCTGAATGAGGCTCGCCGCATTCTTTATCTGGTTCATTCCGGTAAGAAAAAAACGGGCAAAGCCGTGGAACGTTTGCTTGAGCAGGCCGATGTGAATGTAACCGTAGTTTCGGGCCGTGATGCCGACTTGCGAGCCAAATTGATTGATCGTTTTCGCGGCGATGAGCGGCGCGTCCAGATTCTCGGCTGGACCAACCAGTTGCCGGATCTGCTCCGCAACCATCACCTGGTCATTGCCAAGGGAGGCATGGCGGTGCACGAAGCCATTGCGGCGCGCTGTCCCATCATCGTGAACCACGTTGACACCAGCCAGGAAGAAGCCAACGCCAAGCTGGTGAAGAAATCGCGCATCGGGGCGGTGGTGGAAAAAAACCGTGAAGCCGCGGAAATGGTGGAGCAAGCCTTCGACAAGCGAGCCGAGCTTTGGAATGAATGGCGGCGCAATCTAAAAAAAATTTCCCGGCCAGATGCCTCGCTACGGATCGGTGAACTCGTGCTGGGCGAAGTGGAAAAAGACCGGCCGTCCCGCAAAGTCACCCAGGTGTTTGACCACACCTCGGAACGAGTCATGCGTGCCACACCGCAACGCAACGGCGGCAGCCCGCAGATGTTGCTCTGTGATTTTCACATCCACACCAATTATTCCGACGGCAAAATGAGTGTGCCGGAGATTATCGATTTCTACGGCGAACGCGGCTTTGATTGCATCTGCATCACGGATCATCTAGCCGATCCCCGCCGATTGCTGGGGAAAATCTCCGAGCTGTCCAATTTGACCCTCCAACCGGACCAGGTCACAGAATATTTTGCCGTGATTGAACGCGAACGCCAACGCGCCTGGCGGCGTTACAAGATGCTGGTGATGACCGGCATCGAGTTCAACAAGGACGGCCTGACCAGCAAGACTTCAGCCCATCTGCTTGGCATCGATTTAAAAGCGCCCATCAATGCAGCCCTGGACATCCCGGAAACCATCGCCAAGATCCATGAGCAGGGTGGTTTGGCCGTGGCCTCGCACCCGCATGTCATGAAAAGCGAATGGGGCAAAAACACCCTGTATCTCTGGGAAAACCAGGAAAAGTACGCTCCGCTGATCGACGCTTGGGAAATCGCCAATCGCAACAACATTTTCAACGACATTGGTTTAAAACGGTTGCCGTTCATCGCCAACAGCGATCTTCACAAGGCAAAACATATTTATTCCTGGAAAACGCTGATTCATTGCGAGAAAGATCCAGAGACTATCAAGCAGTGCATCCGCCGGAATGAACACGTCGCCATTACGCTGTATCGCGACTTCGCGTCAGCCCCGGGCCAAAGTCTGCGGCACAGCTTTGATTCCAAGTTGGCAGTCGCTCAGGCCAGCACCGCTCCCGCAGCTTTGACGGCGGCTGAGTAATTCGGTTTCTGGTTTGCTGATCGGCATCATTTTACGCTCCCGCCTTGGGGTTGGGGGCGCGGGTGATCCGGCTGGCTTCAATCCGCCCGCTACTTCCCTTCATTTTTGTTGTGGAAAGATTGCGCGGTTTAAACGAAATTAGCTTCATGGCACAAACAGAGAACAACGGCGCATCACCGGCGGCCTTGGAAGAGATTCAAAAAAACTGGAATCAATTCACCTTGCGGATTGAGAAACTCGAGACCATCAATGCCGCCTTGGAGCAGGATAACCACAATTTGCGCCGATTGCTGGGAAATACCGTTGAATATCGCAAGAAATCGCACACCGAACTGGTCAACCTTGTAACCACCCTGGTCAGCAAACTTCCTTTCAATGATCTGGGGGGCATCATCACGCGCCTGGTGGAACACAACAACCAGGTCGCGGAAATTTCCGCCGCGTTGATTGGAGGCAAAATGGAGGAAGGTCAGCTCCAGCCGGCCGTCTTAAAATTATTGGACAAAACCAAGCGCGATTTGGCAGCGGCGGTGAAACCGCTGGTGGATGAACTCATCCAATTGGACACGCCCCTCGAGCGATCCATGCTGGAATCGCTGGTCGCCCAGCCCGAAAACTTTTTCAAGCCCGCCGTGGTCCGCGCCAGCCGCTGCTATATCAAGGGCCAGGTTCCGCGCGAACGCATCGTCCGCGAATTTGGCGAGCCGGCCCTGATTTTCTTCAAGGATCTGACCACAGATATAAAGTACAACCCTCGCCCCAAACCAGAGGAAATCGTCCTCGGGTTTGCTCCTGATTTTGACACTTTACTGACGCAAAACCCGGCAGCCATCGGGGATAAAAAAGGCCAGTTGTTGACCCTGCACCAGAAAATCAAGGACAGCAAAGCTCCACCGGAGCGCGCACGCACCCAGAAAACTGCTTTTCTTAAATTATCCTTCATCCTGGAAATGTTGCATTACTACCAGAATCAAAACACCGAATCTCCGGATGCGGTTTTTGCGCAGCGGTTGCCGCCATTGGTTGAGCAACTGGTCATCACCGGGGAAAAAGATCCACTCGATGAAAAATTGATCGTGCAGGCGGAATCCTTGCTGGACTTCGTGATCAACCAAGATTACCGGATGGCAATCATCAACAACCTCGGCAAATCCGGCGGCATCGTAAAAACACTGCGGCTGGTTCTCGCCCTGCGAATGGAGAAAGTACCGGAACCCGATGAGGCGGCAGTGGAAATGGCCAAACACCTGATCCAGCCGGAAAAAGTTCCTGCGCTCGAGGCGGTAGTGCCAGTGCTGCGGCTCACCCACCCGAAGCGGCAACGCAAGGTCATCGAAGCCATTCTGGGAACCGACCGCATTGGCAAAGTCGACGCGGAAAATTTGGGCAAAGCCGTCGCCAGGGAACTGGGCATTACGGATTTCGAGAGCATTTTCAAAAAGGAAGGAGCACATTCACCGGAGAAAGAGAAGGAAATGGCCTGGAACAGCATCAAGGATCTGATTGCCAGTCGGGCAAGTCCCAACGAAATCACCGCCGCCATTCGCAAACGTCTCCACGCCAAATACGATGGCGACGAACTCAAATCCTGCTGGCTGACGCTGGCAGAATCGGATGCCATGTTGCTGGTCCGGGTTTTCTGCCTTCTGCCCTACCTGCCTGACGGCCAGACAGACCCCATCGCCCGGGCGGTTTTGGAATCGTTTGTCTCCCGGCTGACCCACGAGAAATATCTGGAGACCTACCATAAAGTGGTGAGCGCCTTGCGGAATCTTTTCAAAGTGAAAGCCGACAGTCCCGCGCTGGTTAATTTCGTTTCGCTGGTGCGCTGGGTTGATCCGTCCGCCGCCGAGAAAATATCGCGGGATGTGGGCATGGCACCGGCTCGCGCCTGAACGCACAACCTATATTTTACCAGAATAGACACGGGCATTGCAGGCGAGGACCTTTCGTTCGCAGAGTTCCCTCAAGTGTGGCTTTGAGTTTTCTCCGCTGATTTTTTCTTTTGGCATTCCTAACTGGGAAGGGTCGCTCTTAAATCTCGAGAAAATCCCGCTGGAGCACCTGCATTAAGTCGCTCACAGCCATTATCAATTCCCCGCGATTCTCCGAACTGCTTTGCTCCGAAAAATCGACGGGGGCGCTCATGGCGGCCTGATAACGGTACGTCAAAGCCATGTTCAGGTCATTTTGACCATTCAACAGTAGCAGTTCCCGGACACGTTCGGTCTTGGATTTGGCGGAGGCTATTCTTTTCAAGGCAGCGGGCACCGTCATTTCACCACCATCCACCTTTTTCAACAAGCCGCACTCAAAGGTCCGGCAACGCCTCGGTCGGTCGTCATAAACCCGGCAATTCTTTCCATCAAAACACGCGCAGGGTTGGGAGAACGAGAGTTTGCGCAAACCTTTTTTCTCCACTTGCAGCCCGAATTTTTTCAATTGTGCCGCATCATCACCCGCACGCAGCTCCACGTCCGCAAAGAGCGTGCTGTCGCAGCACAAACCGCATTGCCGGCACAATTGTTCGATCCCGTTCATTGACTGAAGGATAATCCAGGTGATGAGCGTGTTCGAATTTATAATCGCAACGTGGTTCCAGCCGGCGACCCTGGCTTCCGGCAGTTCAAATGTTTACGTCGACCCCTGGCGATTCCGCACATAAGATACGCGCAACATTTTTATGCTATTTAGTCCGTTGCCAAACCTTGTTATCCCTGTGTCATGAACCTGACGTTGCGTCTCCGTTTTACGACCAAACCCGGACAATCATTATGGGTGGCCGGGGAAGGTTCCCTGCCGGCGCAGTTGCCAATGCACTTTCTGGATAATGAATCCTGGCAGGTGAGCCTCAAGCTGACTGCCGTTCAGGCGCAATACCCGCTAGTTTACTCTTATGTTTTGCGCAGCGACGACGGTTCCAAGGTCACGGATTGGGGGCGAGACCGGGCCTTTATCCCGACTGAATACCACGCCGAAGATTTACTGGTAATTGATTCCTGGAACGCCGCGGGATTCACCGAGAACGCCTTTTATACCGAGCCCTTCAAACGGGTATTGTTTGCCCGGAACAATGCCAATCTCAGTCAGCCCCCTAAAAAGAGTGCAACCCACACTTTCCGGGTAAAAGCTCCGCTCTTGAAGAAAGGGCAGACCCTTTGCCTGCTTGGGGACGGTCCCCTCCTGGGAAATTGGGAGACGCAGTCACCAATCCTGATGAGCCGACAATCGGGGCAGGATTATTTTAGCGTCCAACTGGATCTGCGCGGACATGCGTTTCCGTCCGGTTACAAGTACGGCCTATTTGACGTCGCCGGCATGTCATTCTTGGGATTCGAAACGGGCATCAACCGGGTTTTGGCGGACGGCACGGCCACGCACCGACACACCATCGTCAATGACGGATTTGCCCGGTTGCCGGCAACCCCCTGGCGCGGGGCCGGAGTGGCGATCCCCGTTTTCAGTCTGCGGAGCGACAACGGCTTCGGCACCGGAGAATTTCTTGACCTTAAAGCCTTGGCCGATTGGGGCAAGAAAGCGGGTTTAAAACTTATCCAGCTGTTGCCTGTCAACGACACCAGTGCGACGCATACCTGGAAAGATTCTTATCCTTATGCGGCGATCTCGGCTTTTGCACTGCATCCCCTGTATTTAAATCTCCGCGCGGTGGCCAACGCGAAGAATCAGCGCCTATTGAAGGCACTTGAACCGGAGCGCCTGCGGCTAAACGCCCTGCCTGAAGTGGATTACGAGGCCGTTATGCGGGCCAAGCTCGGCTTACTCCGCGACATCTTTCCTTCACAGAAAGCGGCCACGTTCCGGGGCAAGGATTACAACTCTTTTTTCGGTGAAAACCGGCATTGGCTGGTGCCTTACGCGGCATTCTGTTGCTTTCGCGATCAATATGGCACGCCGGATTGCCGCAGCTGGCCCGAGCATCAGGAATATGATGAGCGCATCATTGAACAACTTGCGGAGACCAGCGACGCGATGGCGTTTCACTTTTTCGTCCAATTTCATTTACACCAACAGCTCAGCGAGGCCACGGCGCACGCGCACGCGGCCGGACTGGTCGTCAAAGGGGATATCGCGATTGGGGTTTATCGTTATGGAGCGGATACCTGGCAATCGCCCGAGCTCTTTCACATGGACTGCCAGGCGGGCGCGCCGCCCGATCCTTTCGCGGCCAAGGGACAGAACTGGGGTTTCCCCACCTATAACTGGTCGCGCATGGCAGCAGACGGTTTTGGCTGGTGGAAGCAACGCTTCACCCAGATGGGCAATTATTTCGACGCCTTCCGCATTGACCATATCCTCGGCTTTTTCCGGATCTGGACCATCCCGACGAACGCGGTCGAGGGTATCCTGGGGCATTTTGTTCCGGCCATCCCTCTCACCACGGATGAGTTTATCAAGCTAGGCGTTCACTATGACCACAAGCGTTTCACGCAACCTTTCATCACCGAGGCCGTCCTGACTGAGATCTTTAGCGACAAGGCGGCGCAGGTCGGTAAAACCTTTTTAACGGCTCAGAGCCATGGGAATTATACCTTAAAACCCCAGTTCGCCTCCCAGCAGGAGGTGGAAAAGCATTTCGCAACCCTTCCTGCAGACGAACGTCACGCGCGATTGAAAATCGGCCTTTTCGATCTGATCAGCAACGTCATCCTGCTGGAACGTGAGGGAAAACTTCATTTTCGGTTTGCCATGGAACAAACGCCGTCTTTTCAGCACCTTCCGGCCGGCGCCCGGGCGGCATTGAAGGACCTGTACGTGGATTATTTTTTCCGGCGCCAGGACGAATTCTGGAAAAAGGAAGCGTGGCAAAAACTTCCCGCGTTGAAACGCGTCACGAACATGCTTATTTGCGGCGAGGACCTCGGGCTTGTGCCCGCGTGCGTGCCGGAAGTGATGCGGGACCTTGGTTTCTTGAGTTTGGAAATTCAGCGAATGCCGAAGGCGTTTGGCATGGACTTCTCGCGTCCTTCCGACGCGCCGTACTTGAGCGTGGTCACGCCCTCAACGCATGACATGAGCACCATTCGCGGCTGGTGGACAGAGGACCGCAAATTGACCCAAACCTTTTTCAACCGCGAATTAGGCCAACCAGGCGAGGCACCCGCGGAAGCCTCGCCGGAGGTCGTGGCCGGAGTACTGCGCCAACATCTGGCGTCGCCGGCCATGTGGAGCATTTTTCAATTGCAGGATCTGTTGGGCATGGATGGACAGCTACGCCGGCCGGACGTGGCAACCGAACGCATCAATATTCCTGCCAATCCGATCCATTATTGGCGGTACCGAGTACACTTAAAGCTGGAAGATTTGCTGGCCGCCGATGAATTCAATAGAAACCTGGGAAAAATGATCCAAGAAAATGGCAGATAAGGCAGCGGGAGATAAAAAAGCCCCGGTTTAAAAAACCGGGGCTTGGCGAGTGCGTCTAGGGTAGTGTTGGTTTAATTGCGACGACGGATACCGGCCAAGGCGGCGATGCCACCCGCGACCAGCGCCAGGTTGGCAGATTCAGGCACAGCCGTGTAGGTTGCAAATGAGGTTTCCGTTTGTGTCCCGTTGTAGCCGTTTAAACCGTTCACAGTGCCGCCGATAGTTTCGGCTGAGCTGTACCCGCTCGTGGAAACCTCCAAGCCGAGGAAATCAAAACTCTGACCGGCTCCTGGAGTCAGTCCGATTTGCGAGAGACTGAACGAGAAATCGTAAACGCCCGCGTTGTCACCACCGGTCGGAGACAGGTAGGCACTACCTTCGTAGGGCAAACTGCCGGATGCCAGCTGCCAAACCCCGCCAAAATTGACACCGCCGCCGGGTGCCAAGGCAATCGCATAGTTGGGCGCAAAACCACTGGAGAAAATCAGAATGCTTTGGCTGCCGGGACCGCTAATCTCGGAAATGGCAGTCCGGAGCTGATCCGCGTTGTCGTTCAAAACCGCCGTGGAGCCGATTCCACCAGCGCCCGATTGAACGTAAAGGACCAGCGCATTGCCATAGAGGGGTGCGGTCGTGGTGAGGGCACCGGAAACCGTCGTGCCATCGTCAGTCAATAACAGGCTACTGAGGCCCACACCACCGCCGAAGCTGGTGTTGCCATTGCCATTGTAAGTGGCAGCCAAAGTTGAATAGCCAGTGCAGACAACGGCAGCAAGTGCCGTGAGACATACTTTAGGAGTGTTCATTATGCTAGAGGTTACTAATGTTACTTATTTTGGTTAGGGAATTAACGGGGAGACCCTATTTCTTTTTTCAAAACAATTCCATCGCATCTTCATGCGGTCAGGGAGTTTCTTCAAAAGCTCTACGGAATCAGCTCGATTTCGTAGAACTTCTGGGAAGCCGGATTGGGATCATAGAACGAAGCCGTGGATCCCGTTCCGGGAATCAGCCCGCTGATGGGCAGGAAAGGCTTGGCGAGGTTCGTGGTGGCGAGCACCTGATAATTGACTCCCGACAAACTATTCCAGATGACCAGTTGGTTGTTGCTGAGGATGCCGCCGATCTGCAACGGCGGGGCCACGACGACACTGCGCGCGTCGCTCACCGGCGGGAACGTGTTGGTGTAAATGACCTGAATGATATTGGTGCCGACGATGGGATTGCTCCAGTTGTAGAGGAGCGCTTTGTAGCCCGCGCAGCCGGCCACGCTACTCTTGGGGCGGAGGATATAGGAGGATTGGGGCTGCAAATCGCCGTTGATGAGCAAGTTGAAATTTGTGACGAATGAACCGAGGGTGGCGCTGAAGCATGCCTGAAGAACATAAGTTGTGTTGGTGCCAGTGTAGGCGAGCACGGTGTTGTTGGTGGCCGGGCTGGAAATAAACACGGTCTCAACCGGTGCCAGCGTATTGACAGTGGTGCTGAGTAATTGATAGCGATTCGTCAACACTCCAGAAGCATAATCGTTTAATTTCACGTAGATCGTTGCCGTTCCACTGGGCGGGATGTTCGTGTAGACGAAACGGAATTCCTGCAGATTTGTGGGGTATTGCAAATCGAGCGTCTGGCTGGGAGTGACCTGGGTGGCATAGGCATAAGAAGGCTGGCCGTTTGTCCCGTTTCCGTTGCCATTTAGCTGGCCGGTGACACCATCATCGTTATTGGGATTGCTGTCCTGGATGTTGAACTGAACGTTGGCCACAGTACTGTCCGCCCGAACCACCACCGTATAACCCGGAGTAGTGAGATTGTTGCCAGCGGAGGGATAAACGATCACTCCGGAAGGCAGCGGTCCGGCATAATAAAATGTCTGGAGAAAGGTGTTGTAAACGCTGGACTGCCCTGGCCGCGGCAGGAACGTGCGCGCGCGCGAAACGTGGAAGCCGGATTGCAGCCCAATCATCATGTTATTCGTGTTTAAATCGTTATGCAGCCACACGGGGACTGACGCCGGATTGAAATTAGTGATGGCAAATTGCGTAAGCCCGAACAGCTTGGAGCCGGAGGATTCTGCGTCGGAAATGGTTCCAATATCCTGACCCGGATAGGCGCTGCCGCCACTGAACAAGCCGATTTTATAATTCACCTGGGTCCCGCTAGTCTGGCCGGGGATGGTGCCTTTCCACCATCCCACATTGCCCTGGCTGACATCGTTGGTGACGAAATAGCCCTGCGCCACCTGGGTCGTGCCTTTGCCGTAGCCAAACGCGCCGTCCGGCGTGGATCCGTCGGTAGTGTAATAAATGAAGCAAGTATTCACCTGGGTGTCGTAGCCGACTTTCACCCACAAATCCACTGACTGGCCAGAGCCGGGATTTGCCGGATTCTTTTGCGTGGGCGGATTCGCGACCAGGGAGGTCACGATATTGGTGGGGTCATGGTAGACCCAGTCTGCGGTCTGGTTGGTGATACCCTGACCGTAACCAGCACCCGGAATCACACTGAGGGCGCCGCCCACGTTAAATGAATAGGTTTCGGCCCCAGCGGAAACAATATTGTTGCTGGCAACATTTCGCGCGGCGAATTTTTCCGGCCCGTTACGGAATTGAAACGCGGCCTGTTCGTAACCCAGAAAAACGTCATCCGCAACTCCCGGGGGATTATCGCGGAGATCCACGAAATTCGTAATGGCGCTGGTGGTCGCTCCCAGGCCCATCTGGCTGTTTAGATCCATGCCGCCATCGAGCTTGATCAACGTGTTCCCGGCCGAGGCATCGCTGCGGGCAATGATATCAAAAGGCGCATTGGTGACGATCGGCAGGTCAATCGCGTAGGTCAGATTGGAAACATTGTTGCCCGTGATCACGTTGCCATACGGGTCCACGCTGCCGCGCATTTTGAACGGAAAAAGCGGATTATAATTTGGATCACCGTTGGTGCCATCCGTGCGGTAGACGGTCAAGTGCGGCACCTCGACACCGTTTTGCCGAAAGACAATCGCGTTGGTGGAAGGATTGGCCTGGCTCGCTTGCGGCCATTGGTAGCCGTACATCACCCAGGCATCACTAGGCAGGGTCAATTCAATCGCGCCCCCGCCACTGGGAATCGTCTGTCCACCGACATAAATCAAGCGCTGTGTCGGGTCGGCAGCATTCGCTGAGCTCTGTGCCGCTGACAAACTGGTCGTCGCCCCGTGCACAAGCAATTTCTGATAGGCCCGGCCTCCGGTAGGCGAGGAACTGGCCAGCTGAACCAACACCGATCCGGGCGCAAAGCCCACACAAATCCCCAGACCGCGGGAATTGGAAACGGCGGTGGAGGTGGTGTTGGAAGGATTCAGGTAATAACCATCACTGGTACGCGTGACGCCGTCATCAAAGGAGATGTCACCCGGATAGGATGTGTCATCATTCAAACCCAGCAGCACGACGTCCTGTGTCTGGGGCTGGGCTGCGTTTCCTTCGCGATAATCATAACGCTCAAACATCACCACATTCTGGTCACTCCAGCGCGACCAGGTACCGCCGCGGGAAAGTTGGTTGTGAAGATACATGGTGTCCGGCATGGTATTGTCGCCAAACTCGCCAAGATAATTGGCGTACGAAGCAATCGGGGTGTTACCGCTGAAGTTGTGGTTGAAACCATCACTGTAGACCATCGGCAAGCCTTCGTGCAGGAAGTCATAGGCATTCTCAAAGCCTTCATTGGCGGGGCAGCAACTGCCAGGATCTTGCGACTGCACCAGATTGACGGCTTGCATCGCGCTGAAATTGCCGTTGGCATCGCAGTTACTTCCCGGCGGGATGAAGTCACGACCGTCCATGCCGGACATCGACGTTCCGCTGAAGATGTTGTTCATCTGGCTGAACAGGGGAAAGTTCAGGAGCCGCATGCCGGAATTTAGATAATCGTTAAAGTCATCGCCGGCGGCCAGTGCGGATGGCTCGTATTCGCCGAAGAGCATGGCGTCGTTGCGCGGCGCCTCGGTGTTAAAAAGGCTGTTCCGGTTGCCATCGGTCTCCACATATCCGTTGCCCGTGACATTGCTGCCATAACCGTGGACGTAATCGTACATCGCCTGAACGGCGCCACTATATCCCGAAAACGACGGGTCATCAGATTGACCTGTCTCGCTGCCGAAGAAATTGACCGGCACATGCTTGACGGCGTCCAATCGAAACCCGTCACATTTGGTCATGTAAAGCGTCCACGCAATTGCCCGACATTCGTAAGTCGTGACGTCTTCCGGCACCGGTTGGCCTTTTCCGTCAAACGGCCGCCAGCCCGCCCCGCCCCACCCTGCTCCCAAGAGAGGACCGTTGGTGTCCATGTACAAGTCCGGTCGGTTGGGAAAGCGGACAAAGACCGGCTTGTTGGTGGTATCACCCAGCGCCGGACCGAAATTGTAATTCAAGGTTCCCGGTTCATTCGCCAAATCGCACAAGCCCTCCAACGGCTGGTTTTCAACGTTTTGCACGCTGCACCAATAGCTCACATTCGGCCAGTTTTGATAACCGCCCGAGACAGTCTGCAAATGAAAATCCTGGGGAATCAACCCGGGATAATAGTTGGTGGGATTACCCGACCCGGGATAACCCGGCACATTCGAGCTGCGATGATTCATCACATCATCGAAATAAACGCGAATTCCAAAACGATGGGCGGTCTGGACCATCTGGATTAGCTCGGATTGGGTGCCGTAGGCCGTGGCAATGGTTCCCTGCTGATTCGTACTGCCCAAGTCAAATGGATCAAAAGTGTCGTAGCCAGTTGAATAGCTGCCGCTGGTTCCCTTGGCCGGATTCGGTACCCACAAACTGTCGTAACCGGCCTCGGCGATTTCCGGCATTTTTTGGGTGATTTGAGGCCAGGTCATCTGAAACAACTCGAGCATGGCCTCCGCGCGCGCCTGCCGGATTCCCAAAACCAATAGCGTCGAAATCAGAATAGCAAGGAGGTTTGAGGCGGCGACAAGACGGTTGCGAAGGAACAACGTGGATTTCACAAAAAGGAAATGAATCAGTTAATAGGCAATCGGATTTAACACTCAACGTTCACCGGTGCCTGTTTCGATGTTTTGCAATGACTAGGCTGATCGCCTGCCATGGCGACGAGACGAAATCAGGGCATAGTAAATTCGACGACAAACAATTGGGCTTACACGGTTTAATATGGATCATAAATTCCAAATTTCCATCGCATTTTTGTGCGGGTATATTTGGCCGGAGGTTGGGCTGCATTCGGTCGGAATCGACGAGAGCATGACCCATCCACGATTCCGGAGATCTGCGGCGGAGTGACGGATTGCCGAAGGCGAGGAGCAAACTGTTCTGCTCAGGAGTCCACGAACAGATCTGCCACGGTCACTTGAAATTCGGGCAGCAATTGATCCGAAACGATTTCGCTGCCGGCGAGGATACCTTTGAGGGCCAGGCCCCACTGCGTGGAATGATATACCTCGACATTGTCGTAGCGCGGATCGATGATCCATAAACGCGGCACGCGGATTTTCTCGTAAACTTCCTTCTTGGTAACGGTGTCGGTTTTATGGTCGTCTCGGCTGATGATCTCCACAGCGAGGAAAAGGCGGCCATTGGCGGCGGTGACCAGTGAGAGGTCGGGACATATGAGGCTGAGCGGGGAGACCTTGACGGCCGTGCGCGGCGCTAGCAACTGGGTGCCGGTGAGGCCATTGACGCCGGCGGCCATTTTAGCGTGCAGCCGGGCGCAGATTTTCTCGTGACGCTCACCAGGGGCGGAACGCGGATGGGTGGCGCCCTCAAGGATTTCCTCGTAAGACCGGCTCATTGAGGATAAGAGAACACTGAATGGTTTCGGCAGCAAGTGACGATTTACCAAAAAACAAGACTTGCAAAAAATAATGGCACTGATAGAATCCGCGCTCTTTTGAAAAATTTATGTCTGTAAAAATTCGCATGAAACGGGTCGGCACGAAAAACACTCCGGTATACCGGATCGTGGTGGCCGATGGGCGCAGTCCTCGCGATGGCAAATTCATCGAGGAAATCGGCACCTATCATCCTCTCAAGCAGGGCGATAATTTCACCCTGAAACTGGACCGCGCCCAGCATTGGATCAAGCAAGGTGCGCAGACCAGCGAAACCGTGGCGAGCTTCATCAAGAAGGCGACCAAGGCAGCGGCGTCGACGCCTCCCGCGGTGGCCGCCTGATTTGATCGTCTGATTTTGTTGAACCGATTGCCCGCCCCATGCAAGCGTTCTTGGAATATGTGACCAAATCACTGGTGCAGCACCCTGGGGAGGTGACTGTGACACCGGTGGTTCGTTCGGGCATAACGGTTTATGAACTACGCGTGGCTGCGTCGGACGTAGGCCAGATCATCGGTCGCCAGGGCGCCACAATCAACGCGATCCGCTCGCTGGTGCAGGTGGGAAGCGCGAAGCGGGATTTACGCTGTTCGGTGGAGATTATTGAGGATAAAATCGCGAAGTGATTTTATCGAGAAAGCGGCACGGATGAAGATTGACGTGCTCACGTTGTTTCCGGCGATGTTCACCGGCCCGCTGGATGAGAGCATCATCATGCGGGCGCGCAAAGCGGGTTTGCTGGATTTGAAGATCCACAATTTGCGGGACTGGACACATGACCGGCACAAGACCGTGGATGACCGGCCGTTTGGCGGCGGACCGGGGATGCTGCTGAAGCCGGAACCGATTTTTGAGGCGGTTGAGCAGTTGGCCCGCCCGGAAACGAAAGTGATTTTATTGTCGCCCTCGGGCCGGAAATTTGACCAGGCCGTGGCGCGGCAGTTGGCGGCGGAATCGGATTTATTGCTGATCACCGGCCATTATGAGGGATTTGATGAGCGGGTGCGGGACGCGCTGGCGGATGAAGCATTATCGATCGGCGATTATGTGCTTACGAACGGTGCGCTGCCCGCGATGGTGGTGATCGACGCAGTTGCCCGGCTGTTGCCGGGAGTTTTGGGCGACGATGAGAGTTCGCGCGACGAGTCGTTCAGCGCAGGTTTGCTGGAATATCCGCAGTACACGCGGCCGGCGGAATTTCGCGGAATGCGGGTACCGGACGTTCTGGTCTCGGGCAACCACGCGGAAATTGAGAATTGGCGCCGGGAACAGGCCCGATTGAAAACGCAGGCGCTTCGGCCGGATCTGTTGCCCTGAGGCAGCATGAGTTGGAAATTTTTGGTAGTTGGTAATTTGGTGATTTTAAAATTTATTTATGAACCAGGCATTGTTGAAAAAAATTGAATCGGAACAATTTCGCAAAGACGACCCGAAATTCGCCGTGGGCGATTCGGTGCGGGTGCACACGAAAGTTGTGGAAGGTGACAAGGAACGCATCCAGATTTTTTCCGGCGTTATCATCGGCAAACGGGGAACGGGCTTGAACGAAACGTTCAGCGTCCGCCGTATCAGCTACGGCGAGGGCGTCGAACGTATTTTCCCGCTGCATTCGCCACGCGTGGAAAAGGTGGAAGTTGAGCGTGAAGGTTCCGTGCGCCGCGCGAAGCTGACCTATCTCCGCAAACGCCTCGGCAAAGGTGCCACTTTGGTCAAGGAAAAGGCCGAAAAGGTCGCCGCTCCTGCAGCCAAGTAACCCCCAAAAGACCAAAATTTTAAAGGCGTCCTTCGGGACGCCTTTTCTTTTTTAGCAGGATACGTCCCATCCAGTTGGCTCTCAGCCAGAAAAAGGTAGGTACCATTCAATGCTAAAAGATCAAGCAAACCTGGGAATCGGCGTCTTTTTGACCCCAGTCGGTCGCAGGCTAAGCCGTCTCCCAACTCATCATTAAGTTAAGTTTTGCTTTGTTTTCCGATTGGATTTGACGGTGCAGGGTAATAGCGATAGCCTCCAGAACTGTCCCTCACATGGAGTGAGGGTTGTAAGTTTTTTTATGTCTGAAGGATACTGCGTCAAATGCAAGGCTAAAAAGCCAATCGCCGATGGCGTCGAAGAAACCATGAAAAACGGCCGAAAAGCCATCAAAGGCAAATGCCCGACATGTGGCACGGTCATGTTTAAAATCCTGGGCAAAGCCGGTGCTGGTGCAGCCGCGCCTGCCCCAGCCGCTCCCCCTGCCACCCCTCCGCCGCAAGTTTGATTCAAACTATGTCACAACAGCTTGCTTACGTCATTGTCACGCCGTATTCGTTGTACAAATCACGAACCGGCGGCATCTTAAGCCGTCTCATCAGCCGTACCGGGCTTGACCTGGTGGATATCCGCATGTTCGCCCCCAGCGCCGAACTAATCAAGGAATATGCCGAAACGATCGTTTCCGCGCATGATACTCAAGACCGTAAAATCCAGGAACTGCTGCGCGAATACGTGCGGCAGCAGCTGAGCCCGGATCCAAAAACCGGCCGCCGCCGGCGGGTGATGATGTTGCTGTTCCGCGGCGATGAAGCGGTTCGCAAAGTACGCTCGGTGGTGGGCAATCTCAGCCCCGAACGCCGCGGTGGAGAGACCATCCGCGACACATATAGCGACCTGATCATGGATGATGACGGAAGCGTTCGCTATTTTGAACCGGCAGTCTTGGCCGCGCCAAATGCCCAGGAATCCGAGGCCAAACTAAAGCTTTGGGCGCATTATTCCGACCAGGACGGAGGCATCCTCGATAACGTGATTCCCTATGGCCCTGGCGAAAAGGGTGAACGTACACTGGTGCTCATCAAGCCGGATAATTTCCGCTTTGCCACCGGTCGTCCGGGCAACGTGATCGACTTCTTTTCCCGCACCGGTCTTTTCATTGTGGGAGCCAAGGTGCTGCGCATGAGCACCGCGCAGGCCATGGAGTTTTACGGCCCCGTCCGTGAATTTCTCCGCAATAAACTCAAAGACGGCGTAAGCGCGAAAGCGAAAGATCTGCTGGAAAAAGAATTTGGTTTCAAAATGTCCGCCGAGGATCAAAAGGCTTTGGGCGAAATTCTTGGCCCGATCCAAGGCGATTCCCAATTCGACAATATCGTGCGGTTTATGTCCGGCCATGCGCCGGGAGAAATCCCCGAGAGTGAGTGGTCCAAGCCAGGTACCGAAAAATGCATTGCACTGGTGTATGAAGGCATGCATGCGGTATCCAAAATCCGGGACGTGCTCGGCCCCACGGACCCTTCCAAGGCACCTCCGGGCAGCATCCGGCGGGAATTCGGCTCAACGATCATGGTCAACGCGGCGCACGCCAGCGATTCCCCCGAAAACGCCCAGCGCGAGTTTGGGATCGTCAAGCCGGGCGAAAACTACTTTCGTCAGATTATCGACGAAACGTTTGGAAAAACGTGATCTTGGGGTTAACCGACGGCCTTGCCGCCAGTTAACCACTTTGGCAGCACAAGGTTTCCGGTTACTGTACAGGCACTTCCACATCCGATCCCCGAGCCTCTTCGTCTCCGTAGGGCATTCGGATTCGACCCACTAAATCTACTTTTTAGCCCGAAAGTTTATACAAAACAGGCGGGAGCGGTGTCTACCAATTGAAAAGTGAACGAAAACTCACAGCGACATTGGTGTGAAGCCCTCTACGACGCCAAAGCGGCCAAGCTGATCCTTTACGGCCGCGCCTTGGGTCTGAGCCATGGCGAAGCGGAGGATGTGGTTCAGGAAACTTTCATGTCGCTGATGCAAATGGTGGCTGCCCCTGCCAAACCGGAACATTACTGCATGCGAAGTTTCCGGAACCATGCCTTGAATTATCGCCGGTCCATTTGGCGGCGGTTAAGCCGGGAATGGGAATCAATCCGTTGGTTTGAGAAAGGGCAGGATGAAACGCCGGCCGAGCGTGAAGCCATGCGTTGTCTGGCTGGATTACCGCAGGAACAACGCGAGGCCATTGTCTTAAAATTGTGGCATCAATACACCTTCGAGGAGATTGGCGGACTGCTGGAGATTTCGGCCAACACGGCGGCCGGCCGGTATCGCTATGGACTGCAAAAAATCAAGTTAAGACTGGAAGGACTGGATTATGAAAATGAACGAAACGAACTTGACGGAAAGTCAGTTAAACTCCTGGCAACCGCGCCATCCGTCAGCGGCGCTTAAGCGCCGGCTCTTCCCGACCGCCCAAGAAATCAGCGTAACCCCCCGCTGGCTTTGGGGAGCATTGACCCCGACTATGGCCTGCCTGATGATGACGATGATCGTGTTAAATTCCAGCAACACGGTCATTCACCCCAAACCGTCGATGGCGATGATTATGAGTAATGTTGACGGGCTGTTTGGCGCCTGGGAAGGCGATCAATCAGGCGAAAACCGCCTGGCCAGCGTCACTTTTGATTGGACAAACCACACGGTTTTCAATTCTAGTATGCGTTTTACGCCGACGACTAATTTGAGCAACTAAAGTCACCAATGGAAATTCCGAACAAAAACAATCCGAAAGTTCCCGCCGCAGGCAAACCGAAGGAAGCCGCAAAAACCCCGACTCCCGCCGCACCAGTGAAAGTGGCTCCGATGTTCCGGAAGTATGACTGGCTGACTTTTGGCCTGACCTTCCTGATTGTCTGGGTGGTCTATCTTTGGACCTTGGCACCGGAGTTGACCCTCGAAGATTCCGGCGAATTGTGCACGGGTTCCTATTACGCCGGCATCCCCCACCCTCCGGGATATCCTTTCTGGGCAATTTACAGTTGGTTTTGGACCTGGATCTTGCCGATTGGCAACGTGGCTTGGCGGGTGGAGGTGGGGCAATCGTTCGCGGCGGCTATGGGTTGCGGCATGGTGGCCCTGATGGTGTCGCGCGGCAGCAGCATGCTTATCGAGGGCATCGAGGAACTGAAGGGCGTTACCCGCACTTGGGAAACCGCCATATGCACGGTTTCCGGGTTCGTCTCGGGTTTGTTGCTTGGGTTTGACGGTTACATGTGGGGCGAATCGGTGGTCATCAACCGCATCTCGGTGTTCGGAGTGCCGTGGTTGATCGCGGTCATCCTTTGCCTGATGCGCTGGGCGTATGCTCCGCAGCAGCGTCGTTATCTTTATCTGGGGATGTTTCTCTACGGCATTTGCGCGACGATCCACCAGACCTTGCTGCTGAGCGCGATTGGCGTGGAAGTGCTGGTGGTCATGGCCCAGCCCAGATTGGGCCGCAGCTTCGTGCTGACGAACAGCGCGCTGTATGCCTGCATTTCAATCCTCAAATACGCCCTGCAGATTCCCGCCCTCCAGAGCATGGCGCCGGTGGAAACCGACGTTTTCAACGTGGTCGGCGTTGCTTCGATTCTTGCCTATATCTGGCTGGCGACGATTACCAAGATCGGGCCGCAGGAACTGTTGCGCGATGCGGCGTGGTTCGGTATTTTCCTCTTTCCCGTGTTAGCCGCCGCCTCGTGGGGTGGTTTCGCGATGTTGCTTTTCGTTGCCTCGCTGGCAGCCTTTATCAAGCTGGCGTGGGATACCCGCAAAGTCGACGCCGGCTGGCTGGTGATTGCCATCTGCGGCATTGCCTGGTCTTTGGGAGTTTCGTTTTATTTTTACGAGGCCTTGTCCGGCATGACCGATCCGCCCATGCAATGGGGTTATCCTCGAACAGTGGAGGGTTTTTTCCATGCCTTGAGCCGCGGCCAATATAGCGCTCCCAGCAGCTCCCCCTTCTTCGAGGGCTTCGGCCGGATGGGCTTCCAGCTTTGGTATATTGTCCAGGGTCTGGCCGATTCCTTCAGCTGGGTGTTTATCTTCATCGGTTTGCTGCCATTTTTCTTCATTCACCGTATGCACTGGCGTGAGCGGGGTTGGATCATCGGCCTGACCACGATCTATCTGTTTCTGGCGGTGCTGCTGGTGCGGTTGCTGGACGTAACCCCGGACCGTTCCGCGGCCGACTTGAATGAGGTCTTTTTCACGGCATCACACGCTCTGTTCGCCATCATGATCGGCTACGGCATCACCCTGTTGGCGGCCTACATGGCGACGCATTATGAAAAAGTCCGCCGCTGGTGTTTTGTCGGCGGCGGGGTGGCCACTTTCCTGGCGATTTACTGCCTCGTCAAGGCTGTTGGTAAATTGTATTTCGGCCAGGCTGGTCAGATGGAGATTTCCTGGCTGCCGTTCCATGACTGGGAAGGTTGGGGCTACTTGGCGTTCGGCCCGGACGGCCAGTTCGGATTCTCGGAATTGTTCCATTGGGTTGCCCAGGCATTTGCGCCGGATCAATACGGCCTGCCGGTTTACGCCAATTTGATACTGATTGCCCTGCCGGTCCTCTTCATAATCACGCTTGCCGTTTATCGTCAGCGTGGACCGGTCGTTATTTTGCTCGCTATTTTTCTGATGGCACCAGTTTATTCCGGTCTCACCCACTGGTACGCCAGCGAACAGCGGAACCATTGGTTTGGCTATTGGTTCGGCCACGACATGTTCACGCCGCCGTTCACAGACACGAACGGTCAAATGAGCTATGACAACGACCGGCGCGCCCAGCTGTTGAAGGATCCGGCCAAGGCACCACTGATTTATCCCGAAATGGCGCGCGACACCATCTTGTTCGGCGGCACTGACCCCGGCCGTTTCTGCCCGACCTACATCATTTTCTGCGAGAGTTTCATTCCGCATTATTGCCAGCCGAAACAGGACCAGAAATTTGACCGGCGCGACGTTTATATCATCACCCAGAATGCCCTGGCCGACGGCACCTATCTGGATTATCTCCGGGCGCAATATAATCGTTCCAAACAGATTGATCCGCCGTTTTTCAGCCGCCTATTCCGCTACGCCGCCGCGCTGGCTGGCGTTGGCAAAGGCAGTGTCTCGACCGATGGGGGAGACCTCGGCAGCGGCGATTCCGGCAGCGCGGTGGTGGAAAGCATTTGCAGCCTGCTGGGCTACACACTGGATGTTCCCGCAACACGCTGGGGGGCATATGTGGAAAGATACCGGCGCGCCCGCGGCGTCTATCCGCCCAAGGAAATTTACATCCCGTCCCCGGACGATTCGCAGACATGTTTCCAGAGTTACGAGGAAGACGTGGCGCGCCGCCAGCAACTTGGCCAGCTCAAGCCGGGTGAGGATGTGAACGTGGAAAATGGCCGGGTGCAGGTCTCCGGCCAGGTCGCGGTCATGGAAATCAACGGCTTGCTGTGCAAGGTGATTTTCGACCAGAACCCCACCAACGAATTCTACGTGGAGGAAAGCTTCCCGCTGGACTGGATGTATGATTACGAAACGCCGTTTGGCATCATCATGAAGATCAACCGGAAACCGGTTTACGAATTCAGCGATGACCTTTTCCAACGTGATCATGCCTTCTGGAGCAAGTATTCCGAGCGATTGTGCGGCAACTGGATCACCTACGACACGTCGGTCAAGGAGATTGCCGATTTTGTGGATCGGACTTACATCCAGCATAATTACAAGGGTTATACCGGGGACCGGGCGTTTGTTCGGGACGAGGATGCGCAGAAGGCGTTTTCGAAACTGCGCAGCTCGCAAGCCGGCATGTATGCCTGGCGTTGCGCGCCGAACTGTCCGCCGGAATACCGCCAGAAGAGCGCGGCCAGCCAGGAAGCTTTGCGCCGTGAAACCGACTTCGCGTTCAAGCAGGCGTTTGCGTTTTGCCCTTACAGCCCGGAAGCGGTGTTCCGTTACATCAACTTCCTGCTGCAGTACGGCCGCTTTGAGGATGCCCTCACGGTGGCGACCACTTGCCAGAAACTGGATCCTTTTAACGACCAGATATCCAACACGGTGGCGCAGCTAAAAAGCTACCAGAAACAAAATGCCGAACGCACCCAGGCCATGGGTGAAGTGGACACCATGGAGAACATAGCCCGCACGAACCCCGGCAACATTCCAAACCTGATCCGGCTCGGCGGGACCTACCTGGTCATGACACAGACTAATCGCGGCGTTGAAGTCTTGAATGAAGCGATCAACAGCTCGAACATCACTTACCCGGACGCCACGATAGCAGCCCAGTATTTTGGCCAGCTCGGAGACATCCCCGCATTCCAGCATGCGCTGGAAAGAATGGTTGTGCTGGCTCCGGACCAGCCGGATCCCCGCTTCCACCTGGCCGAGGTCATGGCGGTTACCGGTCATCCGACCGAAGCCTTGCAGAATCTTCAAATGGCCATCACGCTCAGCCGCAAGCAGAGCGGAGGGAATACCATCGCCGCGCAGGCGATGTCCGATCCCAATTTGAACAGCCTCCATAGCCTGCCGGATTTCCAAAAAATCGTCGCTGGCAATTAAACTAAAACCGCGAAGGAGTCCCGGCAGGACACGCTGCGCCGCCGGACTTTGCCTTTTAAGTACCGTCCTGTGAAACAAGGTCTCTTGAGGTTAAGAGATTTAATGAAACCGGAAGCAATTGGACGATTGAACCATCTGCTTCCCCCGTTGCCGAGCCGGTTATCATCTGTTACTTTAACCACCTGAATTTTTGGAAATCCATGAGTAAAACTGAAGCTGAAAAATTGCCCGCCGGGGAGACCGGCCCCGGGGAGACCGCCGCCCTTTCAACTGAACAGATCGAAAGCCTCAAGGCCCGCGCCGCAAAGGCGGATGAAAACTGGGAACGCCTGTTGCGCGCCACGGCCGATTTGGACAATTTCAAAAAACGCGCGGCGCGTGAAAAGACCGAGGCGGTTCAGTACGCGAATGTGCACCTGCTGCAAAAGCTGATGCCTGTCCTGGATAACTTTGAGATGGCGCTGGCAGCCGTGGACGCCGTGAAGGAGGAAAAACTCTCCTCGCTCAAGTCCGGGGTGGTCATGATCCAGCAACAGCTCAAAAACGCGATGACGGACACCGGGCTCGAGGAAATCGACGCGACCGGCAAACTATTTGATCCGGCTCTGCACGAAGCCGTGTCGCAGCAGGAGTCCAGCGATACCAAGGAAGGCCACGTCCTGCAGCAAATTCGCAAAGGCTATCGGATGAAAGACCGGCTTCTGCGTGCGGCGGCGGTCATCGTGGCCAAGGCGCCTGCCGGACCCGCTAAGGACGGGAAAAACGCCTAACCCAGCCATTCTGTTCCCGCAACGGCATCCCCATTCAACCCAATACCCACCTTTACGATGGCCAAACGAGATTATTACGAAGTCCTGGAAGTCGAAAGAGAAACAGAAATCGAAGTCATCAAGAAATCGTACCGCCGGCTGGCGATAAAATATCATCCGGATAAAAACCCGGGTGACAAGGCGGCGGAGGAAAAGTTCAAGGAACTGAGCGAGGCCTACGAGATTTTGAGCGACCCGGAAAAACGCGCTGCTTACGATCAGTATGGTCATGCAGCCTTTGATCCACGGGCACGCGCGCGCGGGTCCCACGGTGGTGGCGGGGCCGGCGGTTTTCATGACCCGTTTGATATTTTTCGCGAGGTTTTCGGCGCCAGCGGCGGTGGAAGCATTTTTGAAAACATGTTTGGCGGCCAGCAAGCCGATCCTTCCCAGCCGCAGCGCGGCGATGATTTGCGGTATGATCTGGAGATCACCCTCGAGGAAGCCGCGCTGGGTTGCGAAAAGGAGATTTCCGTCACCAAGCCAGATGTGTGCGATACGTGCCGGGGTACGGGAGCCGAGTCCGGTTCAAAAATGAAGGCCTGCAGCACCTGCGGCGGCCGGGGACAGGTATTGACCTCGCGCGGCATTTTTAGCATTGCCCAAACCTGTCCGCATTGCAAAGGAGCCGGACGGATGCTGGAAAAGCCTTGCAAGACTTGCCACGGGGACGGGAAACACCAGCGGACCTCAAAGATCCGGTTAAAGATTCCCGCCGGGGTCGAGGCCGGTTCACGGCTGCGGTCACAAGGCAACGGCGAAGCCGGTTTTCGCGGTGGTCCGGCCGGTGATCTTTATGTGGTCCTCTTCATCAAGCCGCATGATATCTTCAAGCGCGATGGGGACGATTTGATTTGCGAGGTGCCGGTGAGCTTTGTCCAGGCGACCCTCGGCGCGGAGATTGAAGTGCCAACATTGGAAGGTCGCGCGACGATCAAGATTCCGGCCGGAACTCAGCCCGCCACCACGTTCCGGGTCAAGGGCAAGGGTGTCAAAAACCTGCATGGCTATGGTCATGGCGATCTCCATCTGCGCATCCTGCTGGAAGTACCTGCGCACTTGAACGCTGAGCAGAAGGCGAAACTGCAGGAATTTGCGGCACTCTGCGACGGCAAGGAAGGCCCCATCGCCCAGGGATTTTTCCAAAAAGCCAAAAAGTTCTTCCGCTAGAACACTGACCGGGAGGAGCGGCGTTCAGGGTTCCTGAAAAGAGCAACAAATGCACCGTTTTTATCTGCCAGCAAAACCCGGTGATGGAAACCGCCTGCAACTCCAAGGGCGGGAAGCGCATCACGGCCTGAAAGTGCTGCGTCTGCAGCCCGGCGACCGTGTCACGGTCCTCGATGGAGCCGGCCATGAATTTCTTTGCACTGTCGGGCAAGTTTCCCGTCAGGTAATCAGTCTGGAATTGAAGGAGAAACGCTTCACCCCCGCCCCGCCCTGCCCCACTACGCTGTTGGTCGCCATTCCCAAGGGAAAAATCATTGAGAGCATCATCCAAAAATCGGTTGAGCTGGGCACCCATCGGATTGTGCCATTGTTGACGAATCGTGTCATCACGCATCTGAACGACGAAGGTTCGGAACAGAAACGCGAAAAATGGCAGCAGGTCGCCATTGAGGCCATCAAGCAATGCGGCGCGACCTGGCTGCCGCTCGTTGAAGCTCCGCAATCCATCACGGATTTTCTGGGGCGCGGCGAAAAGATTGAACTACCGCTGGTGGGCTCCTTGTCAGATCCCCGGCAGCACCCGCGCGAATGTTTTGCGGAATTCCACAAGCTGCATGGGCGCGCACCTCGCAGCGCCGGATTCTGGATCGGCCCGGAAGGCGATTTTACGCCGGAGGAAATGGAAACAATCAGGCAATCGGGCGCGCGGCCCGTAACGCTCGGAAACCTGACGCTGCGCGTGGAGACGGCGGCGATTTACGGACTTTCGATATTGAATTACGAACTGGCGGCGGCTACTTGCTGATGCCGCGTTCGCTGGCTCGCACGAATTGGAGCAGATGCTGGACTTCCGGCAAGGACGGCAAATCCTGCTCGATCTTGACGAGCGCATTGGGAATGGACAACCCGGAACGAAACAGAATCCGGTAAGCCTGCTTCAAAGAGTTTTGAGTCTCATCTGGAACGCCGTGGCGGTCGAGTCCGACTTTGTTGATCGTGCGGGTCTCTGCCGGGTTGCCATCGGCAATCATGTACGGCGGCACATCCTGCACCACCTTCGAGCAACCGCCGATCATGGAAAGTTTTCCAATCCGGCAAAATTGATGAACCGCCGAAATACTGATGACCGCGTGATCCTCCACCGTCACGTGCCCGGCCAGCGTGGCGCAATTGGACATGATAATATGGCTGCCGAGCGTGCAATCATGGGCAATGTGGCTATAGGCCAGAACATTGTTGTGGCTGCCGATCCGGGTGACGTTGCCATTGCTCGTGGCACTGTGAACCGTTACGTACTCGCGGAACGTATTGTGGTCGCCGATCTCGGTGCGGGTGACGCCGCCCTGCCATTTGAGGTCCTGCGTTTTCAGGCCGATACTGGCGAAGGGAAAAATCTCGTTGCCGGCGCCTAGCTGCGTATGGCCATCAATCACCACATGGGAGTGCAGCTTGCAGCCGTTGCCCAGGACAACATGCTCGCCGATGAGGCAAAAGGGGCCGATTTCACAACCGGTGCCGATCTGCGCTTGGGGATGGATAATGGCCGAGGGATGAATCATTGGCCGCGCAGCATAAAAGTGACCTCCGCCTCGCTGACAACCTCGTCGCGAACTTTGCAGACGCCGCGGGCCTTGCCGATCTTGCCGCGGGATTTAGTGAGTTCGACTTCGATGACCAGAACATCGCCGGGCACCACTGGCTTGCGCCATTTCACCTCTTCCGCTGACAGGAAGTAAGCAAGTTGCCCCATGTTTTCCGCGCGCCGCAACATGAGGATGCCGGCGACTTGCGCCACGGCCTCAAGCTGCAATACGCCGGGCATGATGGGGTGGCCTGGAAAGTGGCCTTGAAAATACGGTTCGTTAATCGTGACATTCTTGAAGGCGGTGATGTTGTTGCCTTCCATTTTAGAGACCCCGTCAACCATCAGGAACGGATAGCGATGCGGCAGGATTTGCATCACCTGATCGATGCTCAAGGAGCCTCCGCCGTCCAAATGCTGGATGACCGCATTCTTTTCCGACTGGGCCTTGGACTCCTTGGAGACCTCCGTCTTGGTTTCCACCACTGGCGGTGGGCCAAAAGCATGGGCCGCACGCAGCGGTTTATTCATCTGGGCCACGATCAGGCGGGCAAATTCGCAATTAGCCGCGTGGCTGGGACGAACGGCCGTGACATGGCCGCGGATCGGCTTGCCGGTCAGCGACAGGTCCCCCAGAATATCGAGCATCTTGTGCCGGACGAATTCCTCCGGATAGCGGAGCGGCTCGGTGGTCAGCACGGCGTCATCGCGAATGACGATGGCGTTCTCCAGGCTCCCCCCCTTGATCAATCCGTTTTTGATCAGGAATTCAATTTCCTCGAAGAAACAAAACGTGCGCGCGTGGGCCAATTCTTTTTCCCAGGTTTTGGGCGTAATCTCGGTGCTGTAAAACTGGGTGAACCGGCCGTTTTTGTCGGCACTCGTGCAAGTAACTTTCAAACCAGTATCCGGAAAGAGCGTCATGATGGTTTCGCCCATCTTTAATTCGATGGGTTCAGCCGGAGTCCAAGTCTCCCGCTTTTCATCTTGGGCAGCGATTCCGGCGGCCTGGATGATTTTACAAAACTCACGCGAGCTGCCGTCGGCAATCGGGGGTTCGTTGGCGTCCAATTCGACGATGGCGTTATCGATTTCAAAGCCGGCCAGGGCCGCGAGGACGTGCTCCACCGTGTGGATTTTCAAGTTTCCCTTGGCCAAGGTGGTGGAACGGCTGGTCTCGCCGACGTTTTCGACGCGGGCGTCGATCTCGGGCTTGCCCTCCAGATCCACGCGCCGGAAACGGATGCCGTGGTTCACGGGAGCAGGCAGAAGGGTCATATTCACCCGATTGCCGCTGTGAAGGCCGATGCCGGAAAAGCTGGCGGGCCGGTTAAGAGTCTGCTGATTGAGCACAACAAATTAGACAAAAAAACGGTTAAATTGGCAAGGTTGCACTTGGGCCGTGTTTGGAATTATATTGGTGACGTGTCGTGGTTTACTGACCGCCATTATTTTCTGCTGGCCGTGATTGTTTACGGTTTGAGCTCAGCTTACTCGGTTTTCCTGTGGCGAAAAGGTTTTCGCAAGGATGACCGCATGAATTATTTCCTCCTGTTGCTGGCCGCTGTGCTCCACACCGTAGCGATGATCAAGCGCGGTTTCAATATCGAGCAATGCCCGGTGAACAATCTGTACGAGGCCACCACGTTCATCACCTGGACCATCGTCGCGGCCTATCTCGTATTGGGGCTGATTCCAAAATTGCGCTTCGTGGGCGCCTTTGCCTCGCATATTCTGTTGTTCATGGGGGTTTTTGCCCTCATGCCCGCGCTCGACCCGCCGCACGCCGCCCAGCCGGATTTTTCCAACGGCCTCGTCAGCCTGCATGCCACGCTTATTTTCCTGGGAATTGGAGCGTTCGGCTTGAGCGCCGTTGCCGCACTAATGTTCCTGACCGAGGAGCACGATTTGAAATTTCACAAATTGCGCGCCATTTTCTCGTTGCTACCACCCATCCAGCGACTGGAGCGCGTGATGAACACCTTGCTGCTTTGCGGTATTGCCCTGCTGACCGCCGGCCTGGTCTTCAGCCCCTTTCTGCTAAAGCAAAAATTCGGGGTTTATTTCAGGAATGATCCCCTGCTCGACTATTCGATTTTTATCTGGGTTTTCTATTTACTATTGCTGGTGGCGCGCTGGAAATTCGGCCAGGGCGGACGTCGCTTTGCCTGGAGCACCCTCGGCAGCTTCGCCTTCATCATGCTCACGTTCTGGGGCTTTTTGCTGTTGTCACCAGCCCATCATCAATGAAAAGCCCGTTCCTATCGGCAAAACCACCGCTTCCGCTGGCCGGAACCGTCAGGATGGATGACTCGGCCCGCATCTTTGAATCCATTTCGTGAAAGTCGTCGTCATTGGCCTCAGTCACCATGCGTCGCCCGTTGAACAGCGGGAACGCTTCGCTTTTGCCGAATCCATCATCCCGGAGCAACTCGCGGCTTTGCGCGCCTCGGGGGTTGTCGGAGAGGCCGTGATTCTCTCCACCTGCAATCGCGTGGAAATCTACGCGGCGACTCCTCATGAACCCGCCAAAGTATTTCCCGCGCTCAAGGAGTTCCTGACCCGTCGGGACGCGAAAACAGCCGGCAACCTGTCCGCGGAAGTTCATGCCGATATCTATACCCTCACGGAACCACACAGCGTGCATCATTTGTTCAAGGTGGCGAGTGGTCTGGATTCCATGGTACTGGGCGAAACGGAAATCTTGGGCCAGCTCAAGATCGCCTATGCCCTGGCCCAACAACATCAGCATACCGGCGCGAAGCTGAACAAGGCCTTTCAGCGCGCTTTCAATGTGGCCAAGCACATCCGCACGGAAACCAACATCCAGCGCGGGAGCGTGTCGGTGGCTTCGGTGGCGGTGGAACTGGCCGAAAAGATTTTCAGCGCCGTGTCGGATCGCGATATCCTGATCCTCGGGGCAGGAGAGACCAGTGAAAAGGTCGCACGCGCCCTGCTCTCGCGCGGCGCCAAAAGCATCATCGTCTCCAACCGCTCCGCCGACCGCGCCGAGGATATGGCGAAAGAGTTCGGCGGCCGCAGTGTGCCCTTTGATGACTGGTCGCGTGAATTTGGCTGGGTGGACATCGTGATCAGCAGCACTTCCGCCCCGAATTACATTCTGGATCGGGCAAAACTGGAGCCACTGATGCGATCACGCAAAAACCGTCCTTTATTGCTGGTGGATATTGCGGTGCCGCGCGACATTGACCCGGCCGTTAATTTCCTGGAAAACGTCTATCTCTACAACATCGACGACCTGCAAGCCATCGCCGATGACTACCTGCAATTGCGGAAAGAAGAGATTCTGCGCTGCGAACAGATTATTGCCGAAAAGGCGCGCCCCCTATTGGAAAACAAGCCGTTTGCGCAGCAGGTGGCCGCGGAAGATTCGGGATTGAATACGTCCCCGTCCGCCATCTAGAAAGTTTGTTGGAGGCAAGACCTCTTAGCTGGCCTGCAAAGTGTCTTTTAAAGGTTATTCACTGCCTTGTACGGACGCGGAATAGAATCCTCGTGAATACGTTACGCGGTGATGGTTCAAACCATTTTCTGCGAAACGCCCGAAGGAATGCACCCCCCTGCTTCGGCGAAAGTGCCGCGTGGCATTCGTGTGGCCACAACCCCACCCTCTGGTCAACCTGAGGCGGTATTCGCCCAATTCGTCCGGTATAGGCGGCTTTCCGAACCGGATTTTCATTGCAAGAATACTGCATGGGGTGAGGCATGATGTTGGCGTTAACTTTCCCCTACAATTCCCGAGTAAGCTTGCTTGGTTTATCATTGACTCATGTCAGGCCCCTATCTAAAAGAAACGTATGAATCGAAAATCTCCGCGTTTCATGAAATCCCTCTTGCTGCTGATGTGTCTGGCCATGGCTGGCGTTGGCGTGGGGACAAGAGCCGACCAGGTAGAGCCAAAAAAAACAAAGGTGTTCTCCCTGGATGACCTCACTTCCCTAACCAGGCTTTCTAGCCCGCAGATTTCGCCTGATGGCAAAAGTGTTGCCGTGCTGGTTGTAAAGGCGCAGATGGAATCCAACCATTGGCAGAGCGTTCTGGAGTTGGTGGATGTGGCTTCTGGCAAGCACCGGCCTTTGACCCCAGGCAGAACCCAAGTGTCGTACCCGCGCTGGTCTCCAACCGGAGATCGGCTGGCGTTCTTGGCTCCGCCAATCGGCAGCGGCAAAGACGCAGCCCCGCAAATCTTCGTGTTGCCGATGAACGGCGGCGAGGCAACTCAGATCACCAAGATGACCAACGGAGTTCAACATTTTAGTTGGAGTCCTGACGGCAAGGAATTCGCCTTCGCCACCGAGGACGAACGCCCGAACAAAAAGGAAATTGAGAAAGGTGACGACGCCTTCGAAGTGGGGAACGACGATTTATTTGTCAGCATCGTCCCCATGCCAGTGCATATCTGGATCATTTCCTCCGAGGGCGGCTCACCACGGCGCCTAACCTCCGGCAGTTGGTCGCTGCCTATATCCTTGCCCCCCAGCCCGCCAGCCTCCCCTTTGTCGTGGTCGCCGGATGGAAGGGAAATTGCTTTCACCCGACAGGAAACAGCGCATTCCGGAGACCAGGATAAATCCACGCTCCGGATTGTTGACGTTGCCACCGGCGTGATCCGGGCAGTAACGGACCAACCATCCTTGGAAGGTTTTCCGAGTTTTTCCAAAGACGGCAAACTGCTATCCTATTGGCAGCCCCGCGACCGCGACCCCAACAACGTCAATGACATTTTTATTGCGTCTGCGGCGGGCGGAGTGGGGACGAATCTAACTTCGGGCATCGACCGGTGCTTCTACCAAAACATTTGGATGCCGGACGGAAAAAGCCTGCTCACCGGCGGGAATGACGGTGCGAAGGTGGCGCTATGGGAGGTTCCGTTGCAAGGTAAAGCCCGGCGGCTTGATTTGGGAAAAGTTAACCCTGCCTGGTCGTTCTGGATCGATGTATCGGTGGGAGCGCATGGTGAAATCGCTTTTCCAGGAAGCGCCGCCGACCAGCCGACCGAATTGTATTATTGTGAGAATACGCGCGCGAAGCCCAGACGGTTAACAGACTTCAATTCCGATGTCGCTTCGCTCGATCTCGGAAAAACGGAGGTTGTGGAATGGATTGGCCCCGATGATTTTCACGAGAACGGGATGCTTACCTACCCGCCCGGCTACCGGTCAGGAACGAAATTGCCACTGGTCCTGGTCATCCACGGCGGTCCTCAAGCCGCTTCGATCACCAGTTTCTCAGCCTTAAGTCAATTGATAGCGGCCCATGGTTACCTGGTTTTTTCACCAAATTATCGCGGCAGCGACAACCTTGGAAACGGCTATCAACGTGCCATCTTCAACGACGCGGGCGATGGACCGGGCCGGGATGTCATGGCCGGGATCGAAGCGGTAAAAGCCAAAGGAATCGTGGACGAAAGCCGAATTGCCGTCTCCGGCTGGTCCTATGGCGGATATATGACTACCTGGATGATTGGCCATTACACCTTTTGGAAAACAGCGATTGCCGGCGCGGCAGTCACGGATTTGACCGATGAATTGTACCTCTCTGACAACAACCTCGTGAACCGCTATTCGTTCCCAACGAATGCCATGCCCTGGACCAAGGAAGGGGAAAAGCTCTACCGTGAACAATCACCGATCACCTACGCGTCGAAAATGAGGACTCCTACATTGATCATGACCGACACAGGAGACGCCCGTGTTCCACCCACGCAATCCCTCAAACTCTACCACGCTCTTAGAGAGCAAGGGATATCGGTTTCCATGGTGGCTTACCCTGTGCCTGGGCACTTTCCAGGCGACCCGCTTCGCACGCGGGATGTCTATCGACGCTGGGTCGAGTGGCTTGATAAATATCTGAGTCCGGACAATACCCTTTGACCGCATTGTTCTTTTCAGGGCCTGTTTGGGTAATAGATCATGCGGCTGTACGGCGGCTTAAGGGTCAGGTCAACGAAGCAACGCAGTTTGTCTGCGTGCACATTTTTCGGCACTCAAAATGACGACTTTAAGGGAGTTGCGATGTGCTACACCGCGTCAACCATCCTCATTCTATAGCACTGTTCGGCAAATAATTGATTAGGAAACAGGAGGCTTACCTCGCCTTCGCACTGCGCTTTGGCCGGACGTCGGGAAAGGAATCCTCGTTTCCGGCGGACCCTTCCGTGAAGGGTCGGAACCGGACGCATGATTCATCGGCTGCAAGTCTCAAATACTAGCGCCCAAAGCGATGCCTTGAAGTTGGGTCCCAATACCATGTTCCCGACGGAGTGGGTAAACTTTTGCCCATAGTAGTGGCGGTGGGGGCGCGCATAGGGAAGGCTCAATGTCGAGCCCCCCCCCGATTTTGAATCGCATGGCCATTTTCAATTAAAGTTCATATATTATCGATAATACTATTGGTTCTATCGTCTTTAAAAATCAATCGTTTGACGCACCCAAAAGTGCTGCAATTTTCATAAATTGGCATATGATCAGCAATTACAGTCACAATATTATAAAATTCTATTGACATAATCCGCAGTTGGTCTATTATACGACCATATTGGTCGTTCATTCGACTAGTTAATTGGCACATGTAACGATTCTCGCGCGTAGGCCAATTTATAAAAAACGGGGCTAAACACCTTTTTTATTAATGCGAGATCCAGCTCGACCCGTCCTCGGGAGATCTTCGAGAGCTGACCAGTCCTACTGGAGGTTCATGACCCATGAACGTATTGAAAAACCAGAGTGACTCAAATCACCAAAAATTAGGCTGACCTAAGCTGGCTAATATTTCCTGTCTAAAAACAGGATTTTTGCCAACCGGAATAAGGTTATTTGTGACGCGCCCACTTACGTGGAGGTCTTTCGTCATGTCCTTTTCTGGCAGCCATGAACTCATACTTGAATCATGAAATTGAAACAATTTAACGACAGCAATTGGAATCCGATTAACAGGCAGCGCGGGATGTTCTCACACGCGGCGACCGGCGGGCAATCATTAGTTAGTCCCGCGACGTGTGGGCAAGGCTTTGGATTCACCCTGATTGAGCTGCTGGTGGTCATTGCTATTATCGCCATTCTGGCAGCGATGCTTTTGCCGGCACTGGCGAAAGCAAAGGACAAGGCGCGGGCGGCTAATTGCATCTCAAATCTGCATCAGTGGGGACTGGTCTGGAACATCTACACCGGGGATAACGCGGAGTCTTTTCCGACGGGAGCCAATCCGGACGGCTCACAGGATAGCAATGCACGTTCCGCTTGGTTCAATGCCTTGCAGTTAAATCCGGGGCAACGTCATTTAATTGAAATGTGCCCGGCGGCGACTTCGACCAACTGGAATTTAGCAACCCCTGGCGGGGCGGGAACTTTTGGCGGTCTGACATTGGCATTCCTGTTCCCCGCGCAGGGAACAGGCGGTGGCACCGGCACTTCTGATGCATATGAGAATAGCGAGCCGGGAAGTTATGGTGCGAATTTGTGGATCTACAATACGCAAGTTGATATCCAGGGACGACCCCGCCAAAACCACTGGCGAAAGCTCTCGGGGTCACCACTGCCGTCTCAAACTCCCTTGATGGCGGATAGCATGTGGCGAGGCGGCGGCCCCTATTACGAGGGCGGCGCGGAGACCTATGAGGCTGCAGTTCAACCGGGCGTCTCTTCTGGCGACGCTGGCAAGGAAATGGAGCATTTTACAGTGCCGCGTCATGGATCCGGCAAATTCACTCAAATAGTATATTTTGACGGGTCGGCCAGCTCAACCAAAGTAAAACACTTGTGGAGCCTGAAATGGCACCGTAATTGGGACCAATCTTACTTTGGAAACATCATTCTCCCGACATGGGTCAGAACCGAATAACCCTCCAGTATTAAAAAACCAACTCAGTTAAACTCTCCGCTCTCCACTCATTTACAATATGAAGAATTACTTTCCACGCATCTTGTTACTAGCCTTGACCGTCGTTCTGCTGCAAGCAGCCAAAAGCCGTGCCGGGTCAGTCTGGCAAATTGAATATCAAGGCGATTCCGACGCGTCCGAGCCAACGGCATTTCGCGAGGCTGTCTCCAGCCTGACCAACAGCGATCAGTTTCAGGCCAATTCATTCTTCAATGCTGAACAGCTTGACGACTGGTTTGTGTACGCCGGGTCACCCCCAATTTACGGTCTGCAAGGCAGAATTCAGGGCACACAAGCCGGCACCGACTATGGCACGTGGACCTATGGATACATCGAGGCACCACTCACCGGTCAATACACGTTTAGCATCGCCAGCGCCGATAACTCAGCACTTTTCCTGAGCACCAACTACAGTTCGTCAAACGAGGTGCAAATCGCCTATGAACCTGGAACCGGCAATCCGCTTTTTTCCGGAAACGATCTTGATACTCGTGATTCCGCGCCCATTAACCTCGTAAAGGGCCAGAAGTACTACTTTGATCTATATCAGCAAGTCGGTCCCGGTCCCGGTTATATTCAAGTCGGCTGGATCCGCCCGGACGGCGTGCAGGAGCTTATCCCCGCACTGCATCTGGCTCAGAATCCATATAATTACGCCACTGGATTTGCGGCTCAAGCGCCAGTCTTCAACCAGGGAGGCATTGGCAATGGCCCGGGCGGAGCAAATGGCGGAGATATTTCGAATAGCGTAAGTCTGGGCGAAGGTCAGCATTTATTGCTGCCTTTGGACGTGATCGCGCAACAGCCCACCACTTTCGTATGGTTCACTAATGGAGTGGTGGACGCCGGGCAAAACCTTTCTTACTATGAAGTACTGCGCACCCCTGCAACCTATAGCGGTGTTACAATTCAGGCCATGGTAACCAACCAATTTGGCAGCTTGACCAGCTCGGTTTCCAGCATTTCGGTCTCACCTGATACGAACCAGCCAACGGTGGTGAGCGTGGACACGGCAGGAAGTCCGAACATTTTGGAAATCACTTATAGCAAGCCGGTCAATCCGACAAGCGCTACCAATACGGCCAATTATCAAGTGAGCGTTACGGATGTCGGGCCATTTCCCATCACGGTGACCAACATCAGCCTTTCCTCCGACCAGCAAACCGTAACGTTGCTGGGAACGTTTAATTTTGGGGCCGGGACAAATTACGCGCTTACGATTCAAAACATCCAAGACCAGTCTCGCACACCGAATATTTTGAGCCCTAATCCGACGATCGCGCCCTTTACCTTGAGCGCCCCATTGGGCACGTTCTACAATTTCAACGACGGGTTGCCTCCGAATGTTGACCTTTACGGCAATGCTTCCATTGAAACAAGTCCCAATCCGAACATTGGTGGATACATAACTCTGACTGACGCGGCGGAAAATGAAAACGGCGCCATTCTTTTGGCGGAACGAAACAACATTGACCAGGCACACATCAGCTTTGAACTCAGCGAAGGCTCCTCCTTCAACGCCAATACTGGTGGTTCCGACGGTGGTGATGGTTTCAGCGTGAATATTTCTGCCAACCTTCCGCTCGGTACTTTTAGCACCCCGCAGTATGGCTATGCGCCGCCGGTGGCTGAACCGCAATTCACAGTGTATTTCAATTCAAGGCCGGACCTCCCGGCCTACCCGGTTGAAATCGGCGTGGAGTTAAACGGCCAGGTTCTGACAAATATTCTCGCCGGAACTAATTTCGTCCCCCTGAACGGCGTTCCACCCCTCACAAGTTCTGATGGGCATTGGGCACCGGTGGATATTAACCTGCACCGAGATGGCACCCTCGACTTGAGTTTTGACAGCGTGCTTCTTTTAACAAACTTTCAAACTGGCTGGATCGGGATCGATAGCGCGCAGGTCAATTTCGGGGCGAAGACCGAGGCCTGGTATGAAACCCACTACATTGCCAATCTGTTTGTGAATTTTTATGAAGGGTACGTGGGTCCGGTGGGCTTGGCAGCCAACAGCGTTCTGGGCGGGACCTTTCCCGAAGGTTCGACTGTTCAACTCGTGGGCATACCGACCGGTGCCGGTCCGGACAACTACCAGTGGTATAACGACGGAGTTGCGATCAGCGGAGCCACGAATCGGATTCTGACCTTCCCGGCGACAGTGGGGTCGGGCGGTAGTTTTACCCTTGCACTCAGTAATTCATTCAGCAGCTTCGTCAGTTCTCCGCAGAATGTGATCATCCAGCCCAATTTAACGCCCCCTTCACTGCTTTCCGCCAAAGCTGTGGCTGGCAGCATTAACCAGATCAAACTCCAATTCAATCAAACGCTGAATGTGTCAAGTGCCCTCAATCTCTCAACGTATTCCTCGCCTTATTTCGCGGTTAACGCAGTAAGTCTTGGTGCAGATGGGGAGAGCGTTGTTCTTTATACCACACAACAACGCTATGGAACAACTTATCCACTGACCATAACCGGTCTGGAGGATAATTATGCCAACCATAATGTTCTGAATACAAATATCACTGTTGTTTCAGGATTGAGTTACGACGATGAAGTGTTAGGTGATAAACCAGTGCGCTATTATAAGTTGAATGAGACGAGCGGCACGGTCGCCTATACGCAAACGACCGGCGGTGACACGCTTAACACCAATGGTACCTATCAAACGGCTGCTATCAATACAAACGAAGAGCTATTGCCGATTTTAGGTGTGCCATCCCTCGTGCCCTCTGATCCGACCGACACGGCGGTTAGGTTTGTGAATAGTTACAGCAATCAAGTTTCTGTTCCCAACAACGGTGACATCAATGTGAATCGCGGCCCCTGGCACCAGCGAACGATTGAACTGTGGTTTAATGCCAATAGTTTTCCGATCGGAAAACAACCGGGCGACACGGCCGCTTTGGCACAAGAACACTCGGTTTATGGTTTGTGGGAGGAAGGCGGAAATCTGCGTGATATCGGTGTTTATCTCTGGAATCCCACCGGCATTACCAACACCGTGGTGACCAATCCGCCGACGGCACAACTTACCTTTACTGCCTATAATTCAACGGATGACGGTCCGGGGTCACCGTTCGGTTTGCTGCTATTCCCGCCGGTCTACATAACGTATCAGGTCACAACCAACACAACGTACCATGTGGTCGCAGTCCTGGATGGAGATACAACCGGCACGCTGGGAGAGCTACGCCTCTACGTCAACGGTAGTTTGGTCGGACGCACTACCAACGGAGTTGGCCAAATCTATGATCACAACGGCGCCGTCCACATCGCCAGTGGTAACGGCAGGTCACACCTCAATGTTTCCGGTCAGTGGGGCTATTTTGACGGTACTGAGCAGGATGTGGCGATTTACAATTCAGTTCTCTCTTCCAATGATATTCTGGCTCATTACGAAGCCGGCACTGGCACCAGTCTCGTGACCACTGTTCCGCCCACCCTGGTAACCGGAGTCAATCCGCAGGGTGATCCTTATCAACTGCAAGTATACTTCAATCAACCCGTGTCACCGGCCACGGCAAACAGCCTCGCGAATTATCTGCTGAAAACGTCGGGGGGCACAACCCTTACCATTCAGTCTGCCCAGCTTAGCAGTAATCTGACAACCGCCATACTCACTCTTGGTTCGGGAAATAGTTTTACGATTGGAAACAATTACAATCTAACCGTGGCCGGCGTAGCGGACATTTTATCCTCCACAAATGTGGTCGTTTCGACCAATCTGGTCTTCGCCTTCACCTCTGCGGGGAACGTTGGGATAGCCAATACCAGCAGCCTCGGCAGCCAGATCGTTACGGAAAACCAAAATGCGCAATTCTCCGTCGTCGCCACCGGACAGACGCCTTACAGCTATCAATGGTATTATAATAACAGCGGATTACCAGGCCAAACGAATGCCACGTTATCCTTCACCAGTCTCTGGAATTCGGGTGGCAATTACACTGTCGCAGTCAGCAACCAGTTTAGCTCAGTCACCAGTAGTCCTCCCTCGGTGTTGACCGTGCTGCCCGACACTACGCCGCCGCAATTGGTGAACTTGCGTGCCTTGGCGGGAACTCTCAACGAAATTCAGCTCACGTTTAACAAACCGGTGAATACGGTTAACGCGACCAGTCTGAGCACTTACAGCATACCCACTGAGGGTGTAACGGGCTTGGGCTTGCTCGGGGCGTCCATTTCCACCAATGGACTGGAAGTCACACTGTCGACCACGCCGCAGGTGCACGGGCAAACAAATGAGCTCACCATCACTGGTCTCCAGGATCGTTCTCATGTTCCCAACACCCTCACGACCACGGCGCAGTTTGTCTCCACGATCAGCTACCGGGATGAAGTTCTGGCCGAACCTGGACTTGTGCGTTATTTCACCTTCGATGAAACCAATGGCAGCACTTCGGTCAATTCGCTTGTTTCCCAATATGACACCTCGCCATTGAACATTGTTGGGACGGTAAAAGGGGACACCAATTACGGAGGAGTTCCTGATCTGGGTGTTCCTGGTTTGGTGCCTAACATACCAAACGACACCGCAATATCCTTTAACGGCTTGAGCGGGACCAATCGCGTCGAATTGCCCAACGGGGCTGATATCGACGCCACGCTTGGTCCTTGGTATCAGATCACCACTCTGTTCTCGTTTGAAGCTTATGGATTGCCGGAAGTTGTGCTTACCGGCACCTCAACCAACTACGAAACGCCCATCTTGTTTTCGGATTTGCAATACTCCATTTACCTGTATGGGACACAGACAAATGTAAATAATCCCTCACAGGCCAACTTGGTCTTTGAGGCGCAGGAAACTGCCAGTGATGGTCCCGGCTCACCCTGGGGCGGCAACACACCGGCCACAGCCACTTATATTACTTATCCGATAACGACCAATAAAGTTTACAATGTCGCAACGGTGTTGGATGGCAATGCCGGTTTCCTCACCGGCGAGCTGCGGCTCTACATCAATGGTGTCAGGGTTGGCACTGTGGTCGATGTCGGGGCGATTTATCAGAACCCGAATGATCCCCCGGGTTTCAGTCAGGGGTACGTGACTGCCTACACCGGAAAATCCTCAACCATAAATCCTGAGCTGGTGACGGCCACGACTCCGATCGGCACGCCATTCAACGGTGTGATTGATGAGTTCGCCTACATCAATCAAGGCACTCCTTCGGACGCCCGCATCGCCCAATTGTATGCCTTCAGTCAAACCAATTGGGCAGCCAACGGTTTTGTGATTGTGACCAATAACGCAACGATCAAGCCGAACCTCACTTTCACGGTCGGATCCGGCGGGTCCGGTTCCGGCAAAACCTTTAGCTTGAGCTGGCCGGTCAGTGCCAAAGGTTACTATCTGGAGTACACGACCAATCTGCCTTCCGGTATCTGGATTTCGAATCCTGTTTCACCGGCAACGGTCGGCGGATTTGACGTTGTCACCCAGTCGGTGAGCAACGTCGGGAACAAATTCTTCCGCCTGCGCTATCAATGAACCATTCAGAATTATCAATCCCGGGTAAAAACATGAACCGACCATTAAAAACCAAGATCATCGGATCCCTAGTGGCACTGTGCTTCACCTCGACGTCACTGGTGGCCAATGCGCAGATCGAACATAAATCAATCCCGCCCGAGCAGCTTGAATTCTTCGAAAAGAATATCAGACCGGTGCTCGTGCAGCATTGCTACGAATGTCACTCGGAAGAAAAGGGCAAAAGCAAGGGCGAGTTAACGCTCGACACGCGCGACGGCATTCGGGCCGGCGGTTCTCGCGGGCCGGCGGTGGTTCCTGGCAAACCGGATGACAGTATTCTCATACAAGCCATCCGGCAGACCGGACAATTGCGCATGCCGCCGGATTCGCGCGGCGGCATTCTACCGGACGACGTCATTGCCGACTTTGAAAAGTGGGTGAAGAATGGTGCCGCGGACCCGCGGGACTCTGCGAAAATCATTGCGGTGCAGAAAGCCAAGCCAGAGAAACCGGTCGACTGGGACAAAGCCCGCCAGTTCTGGGCTTTCCAAAAACCGAAGGCCATAGAACCACCCAAAGTTGCCGATGCGAGCTGGCCCAAAACGGACGTTGACCATTTCGTTCTGGCCAAATTGGAGGAGAAAGGCCTGAAGCCGGTAGCTGACGCGGACAAACGCACCTTATTGAGACGCGTGTACTACGACCTAATTGGTTTGCCCCCAACGCCTGCGCAGGTGGAAGCGTTTGTGCATGACAAATCGCCCGACGCATACGCAAAGGTGGTGGACCAATTGCTGAACTCACCGCGCTTTGGGGAACAATGGGGACGTTATTGGCTCGACATTGCCCGCTACGGCGAATCCACCGGGCTTGACCGTAATTTGAACTATCCTTACGCCTGGCGTTATCGCAATTACGTCATTGATGCGTTCAACCAGGACAAACCCTACGACCGGTTCATTCAGGAGCAGCTCGCGGGTGATCAATTGCCCTATAAAGACCAGAAAGAACGGGATGAAAATCTCACGGCCACGGGCTTTCTGGCCATCGGTCCGAAAGGATTGAACGAAAGCCGGATAAAATATTCGAAATGGCAGGTGATTAACGACCAGATTGATGTGACCAGCCGTGGTTTCCTCGGCTTGACGGTGGGCTGCGCACAATGCCACGACCATAAATTCGACCCAATTCCACAGAAAGATTATCACGCGCTGGCGGGAATTTTTGCCAGCACGGAAACACTCTACGGAACGGTGGGTGGACGCGGCAATCGCCGGCCTACCTCGCTGCTTTCATTGGATGGCGCACCCGAACTCGCGGTGCTGTCCACCGGTGAACCTACCCCCAACATGTTCGTGAACACGAACCGCAACTTTACCATTGGGGACTCTACCAACAACGCCCCCCGCACCCGTCGCCTGGGGAATGGGAATGG